>Ga0272440_1002850_pt1 | contig 13264 bp, 11 predicted proteins | sample SSMMMBAug17_FD_192440 | JGI IMG/M metagenome (GOLD analysis project Ga0272440, IMG submission 192440) | Marine sediment archaeal communities from Little Sippewissett salt marsh, Falmouth, MA, United States - SSM-MMB-Aug17 | ecosystem: Environmental > Aquatic > Marine > Wetlands > Sediment ...
CGATCATAAGTTTTCGGGTAGAAAAAAGTTCGTCCAACTGAAAATGTTCGACCGCCTGGGGTTGAAACCCCAGGCTATTATCTGTCGTCCCTAAAGGGACTTAAAGTGTAATTAATATTTAAAAGATCTGTTATAATCGAACGAAATGTGCATCTTATAACAATACACTATAAGTTCCGATAGGGACGACAGATAATAGCCTGGGGTTGAAACCCCAGGCGGTTGAACATCTTCAGTTGGACCAGATTGTTTTCTGCAATAATTTTATCCTGCTCGTCACGTGCCACCTGAACCTGAGCCTCAAGAACATCTGTTCGCCAGATCCAGCCTTCCTTAAAAAAATGTTCGGAATTTGAGGCATGCTGTTTGAGCCTTTTCAGGGATTCAATTGTTTTTTCTTGATGTTGCTGAGCGATGAGACTTTCGCGATAAGCGAGTAATTCCATGTTATGCTTATGCGCCAATTGAATACAATCAGAAAATTTCAGATTCTCTTGCTCTTCTGCCAGTCCGATAGAGACAGAAGTTACAAGGAATAAACATGACAATAATTTAAAAAGTTTCATAGCATGTCCTGATTTTTTTGAATGTAATCAAAATGGTTTGAATATTTACATTTGCGCATGAATGTTTACTCGTCCGATTCTTCTGATTACACTCAATTTTTTTACTTGATATAGACGCATCATTTAATAAAGGAAAATAAGAATAGCTCGGCATCATTCAAATATTCGTTAACATTTTTCAGTAAATGATGAAGAATGCCAATTGTTCGTAGATGTGTTACTGTGTTTTTGCATGATAATGTTTCAAATAATTTCTTTCAGCATCTGTTTTTTGCAAATAAACCGGTGTCAATGTATGCACATTTTCAGGGCCATGTTTTTGAAATGTTTGATCGGCCAATTCAATCACATGGGATATCCAGATACGATGAATAAATTCAGGAGTCACCATAATCGATTTGTTTTGAATCCTTGTCTTAATGTCAGGGTTGACCCCCAAAGCATCGCCAACAAGAATCGCAGGTTCTGAAATATTATCCAAAAAACAATCCAGTTTTTTCAAGGAAGCCGGTTCGATCATGTGGGGTGTTCCGGATTGACAATCAAACCCGGCTGAATAAACTTGTTTTCTGGAAGCATCAATAATGGAATAAACAGTCGGTTTTACAAAGCGCATGTGACATGCCAGGGCTTTTAGACTGCTGACAGTCACACATGGCTTTGTCAATACATGTCCCAGGGTTTTCAACATGGTAATTGCAATGCGAATACCTGTCCATGAACCAGGGCCAGACACTGCACATAACAAATCCACGTCATGAATTGTTTTTCCTGCTTGTTTCAACGTATAGTCTATCTGGGGCATGACATGGGGTAAATGGCGCATGCGAGCATATGTACTTGATTCGGCAAGTATTTTTTGCCCCTGGCCAATTCCAATTGAACATCGGTCTCCAGACATATCTATGGCAAGGATGATCATGACTTGTTGGTTTCCTTGTTCAAACTGAAGTCAACATCAAGTTGATTGATCAGCGGAAGATATTCATTACTCATTGCAAAAAAATCAATTTTTCTGGCAGTGATACAGTTTTCAATCATTGATAATTGTATTTCTAAATAATTATCCAGAAAATCCACAATGAATTTGTTTGCCCATTCAATAATACAGACACCTGTTTTTGAATGGATATATTCGGTCACCCACATTTCATCTTCTGAGGAAAAATCATCCAATCGGTAAAAATCCATATGATACATGGGGATGGGTCCCGGGTGTTCATGGATCAAATCAAAGGCCGGGCTATGTATATGATGGTGTTTTGAAATGCCTAGCCCTTCACCAATGCCCCGAGATAACCAGGTTTTACCGGATCCCAGGTCGCCAATTAAAGCCAAGATCTGACCGGATTTCAGATTTTTTCCGATAAGATTTCCTAATGTCACAGTTTCTTCTGCACAATAGGTTGTTATTGTAATATTGGGATGTTTCATAAAGCGATTTTTATATATTCTGTAAATGCTTTTTTTTAAGTACAATTTGTCAAAAATATTTTATTATTTTTCGGACTCGAGCGTTATCCCGATAAATTAAGGAGTTCTTTGAAAATCATTTGAGTGTCAAAAATTGCAGGTCAAAGCGAAACCAGGTCTATGAGGAAAACCAATGTAGGGACGAACCTTGTGTTTGCCCTCGAACAATTGTTGGCTTACTTATTTTCGAAACAATCCTAAAAAATCCGTCCCTGCAATTTTGGATCATGTTTGATTATAAGTAAACTGAAGAAAGTGTCAAGAACAGACTGGTTTATTTTTCTAAATAGTGAGAAACCATCTTATCTATTGTTTCATCCTCATACATTTTTTTAAAGCATGAATCATTTTTTGAATCCGGAGGGCGAACATAAGGTTCTCCCCTACATTGGTTTCGGATATCGTTTGGATGTCGAGTACAACGATATATCCAAAAACTAATGATCGCCTACTTAGGAATGCTCGGAAAATAAGTTCCTCATTATTCAATATTTGTTGATTCGTTTCTGAACCATGATTACACGCTGAAAAAGATGAATAAGATGAAATAAAGACACTTTAAATTCATCTTATTCATCTTCTTCAGTGTAATCATGGTTCAAAAAACTGAATGAACATTTATTTATTTAATGGGGAAATTATTTTCAGAACATTTCTTAATGTCTTACCCGGGGCATTGCCAGGGCATTGCCCACGCACAGCCATGCGTCTCTAAAGGTTTATCCTCCATCATGATTTGGGGTAACGTGTGAACTTATTCTCATCCAAAATGAAGAATGCCATATTAAATAAGTTCAGCATCAGTCATGATTTCAAGCATTGCTGGTCCATCATGGCTTATCATATTCTCGAATCCTTTATCGAGTTGTGATTTGTTTTCAATGCGAATTCCCAATGCACCACAATTATTTGCATATTTTGAGAAATCAGGATTGTGAAGATCAGTTGACCAGACTGGTTTGTTGCTGTGCCGCTGCTCTTTTGTAATTTTTCCAAGTTGCGAATTGTTTAGCAAAATATGCTTTATGGGAATATCGTATTTTACAGCGGTTGTCATTTCACACATGTACTGGGCAAATCCCCCATCGCCGCTTACACAATATATAGGTCTGTTGGATATCGCAGCCCATGCGCCAATGGCAGCCGGGTAAGCAAAGCCAATTGAACCTAAATAGCCTGACATCAATATGGATTGTGATTGACATTCAAAATACCGGCCAAAGGAATAAGTATTATCGCCAACATCAACTGCAATCACTGCATCATGTGGCACATGTCTGGTCATTGATTCAAATACTGTTGCCGAGTTTAAACCCTTTGCCGTGTCTTTATTTTCGCGACTTTTTTTTTCCAATCGCCATTTTTTCCAATGATCTTTCAGTATGGATGATTGATCGCTTTTAGGCGTATCATTCGTGAGTTCATCCATGAGGATACTGACAGTCGTTTCAATTTCTCCCAAAATGGGCATGGAAATATCATGAAAATTTCCCAAGGCTACAGGATCATAATCAACCTGAATAATTGGTTTGTCTTTCAGAATTCCGGTATGTTTTGAAAAGGAGGCCCCCAAAACAATCAATAAATCAGACTTTGCCATAAAATGGTTGGCTATAGGGGTTCCGCTCAAACCCAAGACACCGCAAGCCAAGGGATGATTATCAGATATAAATCCTTTGGCCTTAAAGGTTGTCATCACAGGCAAGCGAAAAATTTCGGCAAACTGTCTAATGCTTTTCATACCTTTTTTAGAACCATAGCCCACAATAATGACAGGTTTTTTAGCCATTCGAATCATTTTCAATGCTTTGGCAATCGATTTTTTAGGGGGTATGATATTTAAAGAAGGAAGCCTTTTTGATGGATCTATTGGTTTGGGTTGATAATCAATGGCAATATCCTGAATTTGATTGGGAAATATTAAGTGAGAAACGCCGCGTTTGACGATTGCATGCTTTAAAGCAAGGCTCATTAGTTCAGCATGGTTACTTTGCGCAAGAACTGTCTGGCTAAAGCAAGCGACAGGTTCAAAAGATGCTGAAAGATTGACTTCCTGAAATGATCCCGGCCCTAAGAATTGTAAATCCACCTGTCCGGTTAATGCAAGAACAGGCGCGCGATCTAATTTCGCATCCCATAATCCAGTTAAAAGATTGGTTGCTCCCGGCCCTGCAATGGATAAACATGCCGCTGGTGTGCCGGATAGCTTTGCATAAGCGGAGGCAGCAAAAGCGGCAGAGGCTTCGTGCCGAATACCAATATATTTTAATCGGTTTGCTTCACATTGCTTGCGAATGGCTTCAGCAAGTCCCAGATTGGAATGTCCGACCATGCCAAAAACATACTGAACCCCCCAATTTATCATTGTTTCTATCATCAGATCGGAAATGGTTTTTTCGGTATTTTCAGTTTGAACCCTATTTGTATCAGTTTTTTGAATCAGTTCAAAAACCGATTTTGGCGCCTGACATACAGGGCACACCCAATTGGAAGGTAGGTCTTCCCAATTAAGACTATCCTTGTTTTCATCGTAAATATATGTACAAATTTTACATTTATATTGATTCATATTGTGACGATCCTTTCTTAAAAAAAACGAGTTATTGAATGCTCATTCGTTTTCTATCAGCTCTTTGCATCCACATCCGTCCAAGAAGTATGATACATTGACATTTCAGCGATATCATCAAAGATTGCCTGTAGAAAGCTGGCATCAATTTTAACTTGTCAAATTTATGTTCGTTCTGTTTTTTGAATAGGGTGATTATTCTCGAGTTTGCTTAGGTCATCAGTTGTGAACGTGACCACATCATCAATGCAATCTGTGTCAGTAAACAACATAACGAGGCGATCAATTCCCATTGCAATGCCCGCTGTTTCTGGCAATAAATGCACAGTATTAATAAAAGAATAGGGAACCGGATATACAGGTTTGCCAAGTAATTTTCTCTCATGGACTTCCAATTCAAAACGTTGTTTTTGTTCTAAAGGGTCACAAAGCTCAGAAAAAGCATTGGCCAGTTCATGCCCGCCAATATACAATTCAAAACGTTCTGCAATTTCAGGATTGCTTGATTTCTTTCGTGCCAACGCGGCCCTTTCTTTGGGATAATCAAACAAAAAAACCGGTTGAATTCCCAATGCGGGTTCTATTTCATACACCATGAGTTCATCAAAGCGATCCTGTTCTATTGCCTGCTGAAGTGATATACTGGCATAAGCCTTGAAAGCCTCATTGACACTGATACGTCGAAAAGGACATGACAATGAAATGATCTGTCCCTGATAAGTCAGGCTATCCATCATATTTAAGTCCCTTGCAATACGACAAATCAACCGCTCACATTCATCCATCAAGTCAACATAATTGGCAGAAGTGCAATACCATTCTAAAAGTGTGAACTCTGAGAGATGACTATCACTTCGCTCATTCGCACGAAAACAGGGACATATTTGAAAAATCCGAGATAATCCTGAGGCAATGAGCGTTTTCATATTTAATTCTGGAGATGTTTGAAGAAACCAGTCTTCGGAGCATATATTGTCAATAAACGCTTCTGGGATCGGCGCAGGTATTCGACATGCTGTGGTCACTTCAAGATAATCCTTTGCAATAAAATAAGTACGAATGCTTTGTATCAGTTTTGATCGCACTTTCAATCGCCCATGTTTTGCTGTGAGCCATTCAAGAGATAATGAATTTTGTTGCATGGAAAAAATCGTTCACCTTGTTAAAAGCCGATGTTATTACTTGACAACTGTTCAGTTTTATTATAAGATTTTAGTTTTTTGCCGATGATTATAATGATATGTGAATTCAAAATGAACCACTTCACAAATCATAAAGGAAGACTCGTAAATTGAGTTCCGCATTGTGGACATACATATTCGAGCATTCCTAAATTGAAAACTATATAATCCAATATAAGGAATTTTGTCAATGAATAGACGACCATTTGTTGCCTTAATCAGCATTTTTACGATGATTTTTTCCTTGTGGGCGTGCTCTTCAAAATATCCGGACCATAGCATGCTTGAGGATGATCTGGAAAAAGGAATGAACTGGCGCCCTTTAGCCGATAGCCTAAAGGTCAATTCGGTTATCGAGTTGGTCAGTTTTGAGATAAGAAACTCGTCAGTTTCTTGTAAAGATACCTGTGAGAGTATTCTCGAATTTAGAGGAAAGGTACGTACAATCGATACCTTTTATTATTCCTCTCAATACAAAGGTGTTTATCATGAAATCCCTGAGTGGGGTTTAGGAAATAAACAAGCATGGAGCCGGGCCAACAGGGGACAATATTTAGATTTTGCAGGTAAAGCGTATTATGATTTATTTGATACGGGTTGGAAAATTCGTCAGTTCAACGCGCCTGTTTTGAATAGCCGAAAGGAAAAAGTCGTCAAATTTTATATCCCAAAAATTTTGCTCAAACAAGATTCATCATTATTCTAACATGTATTTAAGTCAAAAAGAGATTGTGCGGCATGAATTGCAGCGCCAATTAATCCAACATTGGAATTTGTAATCACCTTGACAGGAATATTTTGTAGAAGAGAAGACATACGCCCCTTATTATTGAATGCCGACATGAAAGCATTGGATTGAAGCAAGGGAAGAATTTTTGGTGCAATTCCTCCTGCAATATACAAACCACCATAAGGAAGAATTTTTAGTGCCAGGTTACCTGCTTCAGAACCATACGCACCAATAAATAATTGTAATGTTTCTTCACTAAGACGATCTGTTTTTTCTAAAGCTGCTTTACCAATATATTCATTGGGGTCAATTGTTCTTTCAATTGATGTCAATTCTTTTTCCCAGGTACGAACAGCTTCAGCAATTTCAGGGGTTTCTTCCGCAAAATCCGAATCTCTTAAAAACTGATAGATTGAAATGATGCCCAATCCAGAGACAACACGTTCAACCGAAACTCTATTAATATGATGCTTTGCCAGTAAATATTTTAACAAATTAAACTCTAAAGCGGATTGAGGAGCAAAATCTGTATGGCCCCCTTCTGAAGGAAAAACGCGAAGTATCTTTCCATGCCTGATAATATAACACTCTCCCAGACCAGTACCGGCACCAATAACAGCCATCGGGGCCTCAGGTTGGCTTTCACCCTCTTGTAAAACGTGCGTATCATTCTCAGATAATCCAACGACACCATAGCCAATGGCCTCAAAATCATTGATCAGGCTGATATGAGAAATATTCAGAGTCTGTTCCATGTGTGCAGCATCTAACATCCAGGACAGGTTTGTCAATTTTACAGTATTATTCACAACAGGACCAGCAATTGCAAAGCAAGCATTGTCTGGAACGATTGCTATACCTGTTTTTTCTTCCACCTCTTGAAAAAAATCTTTAATGATTGGCACCAGATCTCTATATTCGGCACTTATATAACGTTGTTCATGAATTGATTTCATGTCAGTTGTGATCCAATTTCCTGTATTGGTTGTCTCAACCAATTGAAGAATTGTCTTGGTACCACCGATATCGCCAGCTAGCAAGAAAGCCATTTTTACTTACCTCATTATTAATAAAATGAGCCTTGATCATGGTTTTGGCCAAATGGAATCGTTGACATCACCACATTGTAGGGCCGAACCTTATGTTCGCCCTCGAACATTCGTTCGCAGACGACATTTGTTCGTGGGCGAACATAAGGTTCGCCCCTACATTGTGGCCGACAAGATGATCAAGGTCATAAAATGATAATATTTATAATAAAATTAAAAACTTATTTTATGTATTCATGGTTAAACCATATCCATAAGGAAACAAAGGGTGATAATTGTCATCACCGATGTTCATATTGTCATCATCGTCTTTCGGCCAGGAAAAGCTGAGTTTTCCCTGAAAATTATAATCGCCAAACAAAACATCAGAAACACCAGCACCCTCTGAACCAGGCAGCCATGCAACAACAAAAGCCTCTGATATATCAAGTTCTTGATTGACAACCAGCGGACGACCACAAACAAGAACCACAACGACTGGAATGCCTTTTGATGAAATATTCCGGATTGTATTCAAATCTTCTGGATGCAAATCGCAAAGATTTAACGATGTGCCATAACTTTCTTCACCATTTAAATGCTCAAAAAGGTCTGATGAGTATTGTGGTGTCATATGCTCTGGTTTTATTGCTTTGGTCAGTCCGATGCCTAGGGGATAAATATCACCAAAACCTTCTGCATAAGGTTTTTCACCGATCACGACAATACCCACATCGTGTTTGTCAGGATCAGCATCCTCTCCCATTATATTTTCGCTTAAACAGGCATTTGGCGCAACCCGAGAAATGCCCTCCCATATGGATGTACCGCCAACAATAGATTCATTATCCAAAACGCCTTGCCAGTCAATGGTAAAACCACCACATTGGATGCCACGATTATGGGCGCTTTTTCCTGCAACAATGATCCTTGAATTTTTGCTCAAAGGTAGAGTGCTCTTATTATTTTTTAATAATACCAAAGACTTACGAACTGCTTCACGCGCAATTTCACGATGTGGCAAGGAGCCCAAGCATGTGGGTTGTTGGGACAATTTTCGTTGTGCAGGTCTTGGCTTTTCAAATATGCCTGCCTTATGTTTTACCCTTAATATCCGGCGTACAGCATCATTCAGGCGCGCCATAGAAACACGACCTGTTTGTACATGGGTGATCAAGTGATAATAGAATTGTTTCCAATTATCTGTTACCATAAACATATCAAGGCCGGCATTCATGGCAATTGCAACGGCTTCAAAATAATCATTGGACAGATTATTGACACCATTCCAATCTGAAATGACAATGCCATCAAAACCCAATTCATCTTTCAAAAGATGGGTAATTAAATACTTATTTGCATGACATTTAATATATTTCCAACTGCTGAAAGAAAGCATCACAGTTAACACCTGCTCTTTCAAAGCAGATAAATAAGGGGGTAAATGAATTTTTCTCAGTTCCAATTCACTGATAGGGGCATCACCGGTATTGATCCCATGCAAGGTCGCTCCATCAGCAATAAAATGTTTTGCACATGCAATCACTTTTTCATCACCAAAATCTCCTTGAAGACCTTTGACAAATCGCCCTGCATAACTGGTAACAATTTCAGGGGATTCTGCATAGCTTTCATAAGTACGTCCCCAATGATCATTACGAACCACTGCAAGCGTTGGTGAAAATGTCCAATCTACAGCTGTTGCAGCTGTTTCTCTAGCGGTTGCATTTGCGATACGTTCAATCAAATCCGGATCGTTGGCAGCACCCAAACCGATATTATGCGGAAATATTACAGCCCCTTTTGCATTGCCATGGCCGTGGATTGCGTCAACACCATAAATTATTGGAATTGCGAGATATTGATCGCTTTCCTCCATAGAAGCAGCCCAAAATTCATCATTCATATGGATCCAGTCTTCAGGCCTGTTGTCACCAGGTGCGGAGCCACCTCCACTGAGTAATGAGCCAATATGGTATTCTTTGACTTCTTCGGGAACAATATATTCTCTTTCCACCTGAAGCACCTGGCCCACCTTTTGCTCCAGAGTCATTTTTGATAATAAATTTTTTACCTTGTTTTCAATAGTTGACACTTGATTAAATAACCCCTTCAAATTGAGGAAAGCAATTGTTGCATATGATTGAAACTTTTATGTATAATTTATACTGATGGATATCTGTAAATCATATCAGTCGTGAAAAAATAGTCAAGCTAAATTCGCATGCGCTATTATTTTTGAATGTTAGAATAGGATCAACTTAGGCTTGATGTCGCAACTTGTTTCCATTTAAGTTTCTCATTATTGAATATTTGTTGATTCGTTTCTGAACCATGATTACACTGAAGAAGATGAATAAGATGAAATAAAGACACTTTAAATTCATCTTATTCATCTTCTTCAGTGTAATCATGGTTCAGAAACGAATCAACAAATATTCAATAATGATATCTATCGAATTTTTGTTTTTCCGATACATTAAATTAGTTCACCATCATCAGCTTTAAAGACAGATGATGTGACAGCCCAAGACGTAAAAACTGAAATAGACGGTCGCATTATACTATTGAAAAATGATAATTGGACGATAATATTACAGTAAATTTGATATCAACATAACAATTGACATCGCCGAATGTCTTTGATAATTGTTAATACAATATTACTTAAAGAATAGGGGACTTGTCAATTATCATATTCATGGGCTATATTTAATGAATCGGAAAAACAAAAATTGAATAATGAGGATCTTATTTTCAGCGCTTAAATGCTCATAAAAAAAAATTGCCCGAAGGGCATTATGTTCTATCAACTATAACTAAGGTACAACAAATCAAAATGTTTTCGATATCGGATTCCTTATATCCTGAATTGTTTCAGGCTGCCGACAAATTGGCTATTGACACTCAAAAAAAATATTTTTTATACTTGCGTCTGTATTTAGTACTTTTATTAAGTGCAGCCATTATTTCTTATCAATGGCAAGAAACCCTGTTTGGTGACTTTTCTATTTGTTTTTTATTTCTGATCGCTTTATGTATATTTTTTTTTTTACAATTAAAAATGCCTGATAGTATTTGGTTTGAAGCAAGGGTTGTTGCAGAGTCCATAAAAACACTTATTTGGCGATGGATGATGCATGCAACTCCTTATCAAGATGAAAATGATGAACATCGAATTCATCAGGATCTAAAAGAAATTATCGCTCAACATAAAGAATTGGCTTCAGTTTTTCTTGCTTCAATTGAAACAAACGAAATTATTACCCAAAAGATGAATCAAATTCGAAACATGAAATGTTCGGAACGAAAAGATTATTATATGCAATATCGTATTAAGGATCAACATAGCTGGTACGTCAGAAAATCAGAATATAATAGAACAAAAGGAAATAATTGGTTTTGGATATCAATTTGTCTGCATGCATTGGCAATCATTTTTCTTGGCATTAGAATTTTTGCCTTTCAATATCAATTTCCCATAGAAATTTTTGCAACCGCAGCAATCTTTATTCATACCTGGCTTCAAGCAAAAAAATCTAATCAATTAGGTATAGCGTATTCACTTACAGCAAATGAAATTGCAACATTTTTATCTGAAGCAGAATCAGTGCAAACTGAAGACAAGCTATCAAATTTTGTCGTAAATTCTGAAAATGCCTTTTCAAGAAAGCATACACAATATTTTTATAAACATGATGTGACTTATTATTAAATTGGGTAAAGGGATCAAAATGGAGATTAAAATTACAGATCAAAGTTTACCGAATACATTTCAATCAGCTGATGGCACCGCAAAAAAAGCACAAAATAGATTTTATTTTTATCAATTTTCTTATTCTTTCGTTCTTATTGGTGCAACTATTGTTGCATATTTTTGGCCTGAAAACTCTACAGCAGCATTAATAACAGCGGTGTTGTTTTTATTTACATTAATTATTATGGCTGCGTTGCAGATTGAAAAACCAGATGATTTATGGTTTAATTGTCGTGATATCGCTGAGTCAGTAAAATCTGATGCTTGGCGATGGATGATGAAAGCGAACCCTTATGTAAATGATTTTGAACAAGCAAAAAAGCTTTTTTTAAATGAACTCGCTTACATTCAAAAAGATAATGTTCAAATATTTACTTATACCAAACCAGACACACTAAATAACAATCCGATATCAGATATGATGAAAGCGGTCAGGGATCAGCATTGCAATAATAGATTACAAATATATATTGACCAGCGGATTAATGAACAGCTAGATTGGTATAAAAAGAAAACAGAACGAAATGAAAAGAATTCAAAAATTTATTTTGCCTGCTCCTTTATATTTCATGCGATTGCCATAATTATGCTATTTTATCGTATTCAAAATCCAATCAGTCTACCTGTTGAAATCGTTGTTACATGTGCAAGCGCTGCTTTAACATGGGGTCAATCCAAAAAATATAAAGAACTTAATGTTGTCTATTCATCGGCAGCATATGAAATGTCAATAATTAAAGCCAAAGCTGATGAAGTGAAAAGTGATGAAGATCTTTCATCATTTGTTTTAGAAAGTGAAAGTGCATTTAAAAATGAACGTACTACAGCAAGGCAGAAATAATGCCCCAGTTTTTAATTTCTTTAACCATTGAAAAATAAGAAATTTGTGCTTTGAAAAACCGGGGCATTATTTCTGCCTTGCTGTAGTACAACATACCTTGCTAGAAAAAAATTATGAGTTAATTAGGAGAAAAAAATGAAAATACCTGTTTTTTTATCATTGCCAACTTATCTCAATACCAAACAAAAAACGTCTTACGATATTGTACGTAAATTTCTTGACGAACAACAATTTGAGCCTAGAACTTTAGGTCGGAGTGACTATCCTACTGAGTTACCATTAAAGGAAGTTAGCTCACTGGCACAACATTGCTCTGGTGGTATTATACTCGGATTTACTCAATTTCAGGCTACAGAAGGAACATGGAAACCAGGTATTCAAGGAAAAGAAAAGAAGCTGGAAAAACCACAAGACTTTCCATCACCCTGGAATAACCTCGAGGCTGGTATTTTGTTTGGACTATTCCTTCCTCTGCTGGTATTTAAAGAAAATAAAATTTCTGGCGGCATTTTTGATGAAGGAACTACTGATGCTTTTGTCCATGAAATGCCAGAAGCCCCATTAGATTTAGCAAACAATGATGCACTAAGACAAGTATTTTTGAAATGGGGAGCACAAGTCAGAAGTTGCTACTATTCAGGGCTTTTTAAAAAAAATTAACAAACCATGTATAATTATATTAGAATGCTTGTTTTGAAAAATAACTCTTTCAATAAAAGGCTTACAAATGAAATATGCTTCCCCCATCTGCTGTATGCGCCCAATGAAATCGCTTGGAAAAATCCCTGTGAAAGCATTTGCTCATCATTTTTGCACCATAATTTCACTAAAATAATTGGATAAGATAAAAAAAAGACAGTGTTTTAATCGTTCATTATTTTCAGTTCAGTGTAAAATTTTTGTAACTTTTAACCTAACCTAAGGAATGCTCGGAAAATAAGTTCCTCATTATTCAATATTTGTTGATTCGGTTCTGAACCATGATTACACTGAAGAAGATGAATAAGATGAATTTAAAGTGTCTTTATTTCATCTTATTCATCTTTTTCAGTGTAATCATGGTTCAAAAAACGAAAATGAACACTTATTAAATGGGGAACTTATTTTCAGAGCTTTCCT
>Ga0272440_1002851_pt1 | contig 13253 bp, 24 predicted proteins | sample SSMMMBAug17_FD_192440 | JGI IMG/M metagenome (GOLD analysis project Ga0272440, IMG submission 192440) | Marine sediment archaeal communities from Little Sippewissett salt marsh, Falmouth, MA, United States - SSM-MMB-Aug17 | ecosystem: Environmental > Aquatic > Marine > Wetlands > Sediment ...
TTCCGTCAAAACCTTTTAAAATTCCCATTTATATTTCCTTTTTACTAAATGTAAATGTTATTAAATAACTACGTTCTTGCTCATCAATTTCAGCAGTAGCAGTTATCATCGCGTCTTCGTTTCTTAATTCATCAAAGATATCTTTTAAAACATCAATACTAAATGCTCGTTTGCTTAAGCACAATTCAATTGTTTGTACTTCTAAGTATCTTTGTACATCAAAGGTAGACAACTCTTCATCAATTTCTAAAGATGTGTTTGCAAGTCTAAACTCACTTGGATTTAAAGTATCTTTAGTTGTAAACTTGTAACCCATACCTTTTAAAAAATTAATCATCGTTCAAACCTTATCTGACCCAAAGAGCTATTCTCTTCATCTTCGTCAATACTTCCATCCTCATTATCGTCATAATCAGCAACTAAAGTATTGAGTTCAGTTTTGTATCGCTCTTCAAAGTCTAAATAATTGATATGATACATATCTTGATCATCAGCATCTTGTCTTTTTGATTGGCAAATGTGAGACATTGTTTTTAATAATAGTAACTCTCTTAAGTGAGAAGGATCTAAAAATAAATTTACATCTAAACCCTTTTTTCTCAAATCATTTGTTACTATTGCTTCTGCTCTATCAACCCCACCAGTATAATCAATTAAGACAATAGCAATTGTTACTGTGTTATCAATAGCATAATCTAAAGCATCAAATGTAAATAATCCTGTACTCGTAGAATTATAGCTATTTATGATTCTATCAACACCAGCATTATCACCATTTAGGAAACAAATGTAAGCACCTTCAACCTCATCATCATCTAAGCCCTTTAAAGACTTTGAATCAGCAGTTGTTGTACTTCCACCGTGTGCCTTTGCTATATAATCAGCGATTAAGAGTGGCGAAGCTATTACAATATCAGCATTCGTCAATGTTGGAAAAGACATCTAATCTTCCTTTTTAGTTTTTCTAGTAGTTTTCTTAACTTCTTGAAATTTAAATAAATTACTCGCTTTTGCTTTTTCAAGGTCGGTAGATTTAATATCTACCTCTTGACCTTCTTCGCACTCATAAATGCTTTCGTTGCATCTAAATTTAACTTTTCTAATTGCAACAGCTTTCATTGTTAAGCGCCTGTAATTATCTCAATAGCGTTATCGTCAACAATTTTGTATTCCATAACACCATACCAACCTAAATTAACCATTCTACCTAATTTATCAAATGGCCCAGTAATTGTAGTGTCTGGCATCATTGATACAGCTTTACCTAATGCTCCCATACCGAAACAATTAACTTGTCCAGCAGTTACATCAGCATCTTCTACTATGATAAACCCTTCTAGAGTACCAACAACACCATTTGTTGCCAATTCTAAATTAGTGTTTTGTGCAATAGTGATATAGTCATCTTTGATGTCTGAAACTTGCGCAGGGTTCATAAATGCTACATAATAACCATTGATTTTTGGAATTCTAGAAGTAGCTAATCTTTGATAAGCACCTCTTAAATCAGCAACAGCTAAAGTTCCAGAAGTACCAGCAGCAGTTGTGTTAGTTCCATCCTCTAAAGCATTGATTCCTAATTGGTTACTTGTTTCAGCTAAGTTGATACCAACTAATCTAGCACCAGCTCTGTCCGCTTTCCCACCAGTTTGTAAGTTAGCTAATTTTGTTGGAGTAACAACCGCACCATACTCTTTAGGAGTAATTAATACAGAAGCATCAGCCATAGCAACAGAGTCTACATCTGTTCCATCAGTTAAAGCAGTTGTAGCTTTAGCCAGTTTTGAATAAATAGTAAATTGAATTGATTTAGCACCAATATCAACAACAGTTTCTACGAATGGATCAATCTTGTTGATTCCCGCACCTGATACGATAACTTCCTGATCAATTAATGTAATTAATGAATCATCTAATGTTGCAGCAGTAGTAATAACGTTTGCCATTTTTTATTTCCTTATATGTTTAGCCAAGTTCAGCATATAAAGCATCAAGCTCGGCTTTTGTTTTCGCATTCTTAACTCGTTCTGCGAAGTTTAAAGGATTTTGTTTTGTATTAGATGAATTATCTGTTTTGGGCTTTTGAACTTCACCAAATAAAAATGGTCTCGTTTCTTTAAGCTCATTGATAAATTTATCTTTTTCAAATCCTTCGCCACTTGAAGCATTTTTATATAACATCTCAAACACTTCAATATCTTTAATACCGTTTTGAGCAGATAAAGCATTTACCTCAGCTTTGGTCTTTGCCATTTCTGCATCTTTTGCTAATGTGCTTTTTTCTTTTTCTAAAGCTTCAAGTCTCTCTTGCATTTTTTGGAGTTCAGTCTTTTGATTTTCTTCAGCATCTCTTTGAGCTTGTATAGTTGATTTTAATGTATCAACTGAATCAATTCCTAAACTTTCCAACAATTCAGACTTTGCTTTTTCAGCACCTTTAGCATATTTTTTGTTAATAAGCTCGTTTAGTTGTTCTTGAGTCATATTAACTTGTTCATTTCCACCGTTTGAAGTTTGAGCAGGTGTGTTCTCGTTGTCCGTATTTTGGTTGGTTACGTTATCCATTTAACTTCCTTATATAAAGTAGTGTATGTAACTTATTGCTACATAAAAGAATTATATCATAAAAAAGTGTAATTTGGTAACAGTGGTGTGTAATATAGTAACAGTAGTGTTATTTGAGGATGTCTTTGTACATTTTTGAAAGTTCTTTATTATATTCTTTGATTTCTTGTTTAGTAAGCCCTAAAAATTCCCTTCCCATTTTTTTATTTCTAAATGCTACATCGTTGTTTGATAATCCAGATCTTCTTGAACCCTTTAAATATAGTCTTAAACCACTTCTAAGTTTTTTATATGAAACTCCTTGGTCTAGCATTGTTCCCGTGTCGGACAAATTAACAACACTTGAGCCTTTTCTATCAATTGTACTTTCGGCATATGGCTTAAATGGTTTTCCCTTTTTATCAATCCCTCTTTTTGTTCGATTCAAAATTTTTGTTAGTATCTGTTCAGCGTGTACATAAATGAAATTTTTTTGTATTTCTTTAGCTTTTTTTTTAAAATCTATTTTCTTTTTTAGCAAGTGAACTTCCCTTTTTCGTATCCTTCACTAATAGCAAAGGTTTCAGTAATTGGAATAACTTTATGTCTACAATTCCATTTTCTTCTCTTGTCGTTCTTGAGCTTTATTCCATCGCTCTTATCATAGTATTTATTTTGATTAATAACACACTTACAAAAGTCTCTTATCTTCTTATCTGGCGTTGGGCCTCGATATATATAAACTAAACCTTCTATGCCTTCAACTTTTGAGTCTATTACTTGCTGTTGAAAATTATTAATTGAAGTTTCTGCGTATGTTTTAGCATATTTAGCTAGTGGAGTATCTATTAGTGCTAATCTAATATTATCAGCTATTTCTGCGTTTGATAAATTTGATAGACTATATTTGAATAAATCTTTTTTTAATTGACTTCCTGCTTGTGTTCCAATATTCGTAAATGTCTCCAAATCAAATAGCTTTAGTTGTCTTATAGTTTCCAAATCAGTTGAGTCAAAAGTTAAATCAATTCCTGAGAGCTTAAGAAGTTCAATAATTTCATCATATGTCTTATCATATGAATTATCTATGAAATCATTTATTAAAGCGTAAAATCCTGACTCTACTAATAAGCCATTGAAAACCACATCAAAATTAATGGGGTCTTTTATTTGATTAACTGCTGATAAAATAACTAAATCAGATAATCTTTTAATCACTGCATCAAACTCTCTATTGAATAAGTTTAGTTGATAATCTGTTTTTCTATCTAATAAAGCTATTATCTCATCAGCATTCATATTATAAACCTAAAGCGTTTGCAGTTGTATCAAAATTTAGCTGCTCTGTTTGATTTACTTTATTGTAAACTTTGTTCCTTAACTCTAAGTTTGAGTCTAGTTTTTCTATTGCAGCCTCTTCATCAATAGAGTATTTATTCATAATATATTCAATTACACTTGTAACACCTAGATCAATCTCTTTTGCAGTAGCATCAAGTTCTATTGATTTTGATTCAGTGTATTTTGGCTGATTAAAATAAACTTCCATCTCGCCTAATTCGGTATCACTAACAATATTCAATAGTTTAAATAGTTCTTTTTCATATTGTACGAAGTCGCTTTGCTGTTCTTTAGTGAATTCATCTAAGTTTGAATTTTCCATCTTTAAGGCAAAACCTGAACTTATCTGTGAACTCATTCTAAATTGTGAAGGACTGATATTATAATTAATAGCTACATTGTTAGCACTTGATTTAAGCGTGTTATCTAATTGTTCTAAATCAGCAGTTAAGTCTAATAACCCTATGTTTACATCATCACCGGAAGCAGTTAGTGCTGTTGAAGGATCAAGTAGCTGTCCAGAAAATTCTCCAATACTTGAACCAGTAACATAAAGTTGTTTGAATGATTGCCATTTAATCAAATAGTTTTTAAAAGTGTTATAAATCGAATTATCTAAAGTGATATGGATTAAATCTTGTCCTGAATGTTCATCAAAGAAATAACCATCTCTGAAGCCTTTTTGCATAAATACAAATGGAAGCACTCCATAAGGATTAACCCCGTTTTCATTGTCTTCTGGATACTCAATAGAAACTTTATCCTTATCGTAAATATTATAGTAGTGTTCCGTTTCAGTCCAGTAAGCCCATTTCTCTCTACCCTTATCGTCACTTGATACATAATATTCAACCTTAGCAGGATTATCATATTCATCAAGTTCAACTTTTGTTTTATGTGGATATCTGAATATCAATCTTGGTTTATCTTCTTTGTAATTCCAAGATACTTGAAGCAATACATCATTGAAAGCGTTCATAAATACATTTGCTTCTTTCATTATCTTGTTAATTTGGAGGTTTTCATATAGCATTTGAGTATCTTCGTTTGTAAAGGTACGATTAACCCCAAAAGAGTAAACCCTTGAAATTTTCTTTACAATCGTTTTAAATATGTTATTAGTCATATCTAATTGTTTATCTAATCTAACAACATCATATTTAGTATAGATATCTGCTAAATGTTTTTTGACTTGAGGATAATAGTTATCGTTAAACATCTCGTAACGCAAAGCAAACCTTTTCCTTCTGTCTAAAAAGATTGTTGGATTAGTTTGTTTTAGCTCTACTTGCTTTCTCATTTCTTCTTTTTCGCTTATCATAATACGCCTTTTGTTTCGTTTAGTAACATTATAACAAAAAATTAAGCAAAATTAACTTCTATGTTTTTAATTGTTGTTTTATTGTTTCTGATAAATGGATTTAGTGCATATCTAATAGCGTCAATGATATGATTCCAATCGTCCTCTATTTTAGGCAATATGTCTCCAGTTCTCTTATCGGTCTTATAACTATACTTTCTAAACTCTTCTGCTGTTTTAACACATCTAGTATGAATATAGATACAATCAAATGATTTTAAAAACTCAACACCATCTTCAACACTTCCACTCCACTTCTTAACACCTTCTATCTTTTGAAGCCCGTGTCTTTTCAAATAACTAATACTTTCTGGTCTCGCACTATCAGCTCTTGATTTATAGCTTAATATTTTTGGCATATGATTAGTTAAATACTCAGCTGTATAATCTAATTCTAAACCAACTTTATAGGCTTCGTTATATATATACAAATTGTTATCTTTGATATAACATTCAACTCCTGTTGTTGGATCTTTAGCAAAACCAAAGTCTATTCCAAAAAGAGGCTCTCCAAAACTGTTATTAATTTCAAAATCTTTTATCTGATATTTATTTTTAAATATTTGAGCATCGCTTATTGTTGAATAATCACCTAACCAAACGTGATCAAATGTTTCAGGATTTTTAATTCTATGTCTTTCGGCTTCTTTTAGTACCGTATCGCTTAATAATTTGTTTTCTGTATAGTTAGCGTGTACTAAAGCAAAATCATCTTCTAAGCTGTTGAAAAAGACTTCAATTGGATCATCTTCATATCTTGGATTCCAGCTGAACCAAATTTCACTATTTTCTTTTCTGATAGTAGGGATTAATAGTTCAAGTGAATACTTTGATATATTTTGAGCTTCTTCTACCCAACAAATATCAAAACCCTCAAGTGATTTAATTGAGTCGGCAGTGTGGTCTTGCATACCTTGAAAAATAATAACACCACCCGCTTTTGATCTAATTTCATTTTGTGTTATTTCAAATTGATCTTGTACATTATACTTTTTAATCTCATCTTCAATTAATTTCTTTGAAGAAAATTTTATTGACTTTTGTATCTCTCTTACGCATACTACATTAACAGGATATTTAGTACATACTCTTACGATACAATCAGCAAAGAAAAAAGACTTCCCAGATGCTCTTCCACCTTTAGCACCTTTATATCTTTTCTTCTTGGTTAAAGGTAAGAATTGTTTTTGAAGCTTCAAATTATTTCCCAATCCAGATTTACATTATTGTTTATTTGAGTATTGTTTTGTATAGCAACCTCAGGTCTTGGATTTGCTATTGACTCAATATCTTTTAAAGTGCTTGATACAGATTTAATATTTTTAAGATTAATATCGTTTCTGTTTTGAATAATTACGCTTTGAAGCAGTTTTGATATTTTTCTATTATTAGTCATTAACTCTTCATCTTCTGACCTTGTACTAAATACTTCACTTGCTAAATCTTGGTTTTCAGGATGTAGTTTTGTGATGTTTTGTGCCGTTTTGTGAACCTGTTCACTTAATCCTATTATATCAGCTTTTGTAGTTCCTTTTACAACCCATTTCTCTTGGTTAATTCTATTGCTTAATATCTTAGGTGTTATCTTATATTTAGCACATATTTCATCTCTATCAAATCCGTGTTCAAAAGCTTCTTTTATTGCTTCCCAATTGTATTTAGATGGTCTTGCCATATATTATTACCTCTTTTGGATTTTTAAACTTATTATCATCTAACCATGCTTTAATGATATTTTTATTATAATTACTATGTTTAGCAGAAGATGGTACAATCTTTTGTTTTTCATAATAAAAGTTTGAGGGAGGAATTCCAACCTCCCATTTTTTAATTTCTTTCTTTATACTCATACCAGTCCACTTCTTTGCCATTTATTTTTATTTTAGGATTTGATGTATAATCTACATATCTTTGAATTATTACTTGGGCGTAATGTGGCTCAAACTCCATACAGAAAGCGTTTTTATTTTGATTTTCACAAGCTATTAAAGTTGTGCCACTTCCAGTAAATAAATCCATAACATTTTTAAAGTCTGCTTTGTAATAATCAAAACACCACTCAGCTAATGCCACTGGTTTTTGTGTCGGGTGAACTCTTGATACTCCACGCTCACTATCTTTCATCATACCTTTCCATAGGTGTCTGAAAATTCTTACACTTGCCCATTTTGATTTTACATAAGCCATCTCACAATCTGATTGAGTGTCATGCTGTTTTTCTTCTACTCTCTTATCCCAAATAATCCAGTTATTAGTTTGAGGTATATGATGCGTGTAGTAGTTTGCACCCCACCAAATCTGTCTAGGTATATTTAATTTTTCAACAATAGCTAGTGCCTTAACTGCGTATTCAATAGTATCATCCTTGAAGTCTTTTAGATTATTTCCTTGACACAGTCCACCTCTTTCGCTTCTGTCACCTTTCTCATTTATTCCATAAGGTGGGTCAGTATAAATCAGCTCTATTTTATGTCCTTCAATTAGCTTCATAACATCATCTTCACTCGTACTATCCCCACAAAGCAACCTATGCTGATAATTATGTCCTAACTCAATTAAATCTCCTAATTTAATAACTGGATTTTCTTCTAAATTAGGAACTTCATCTGCTTTGTCTATATCAATATCTAAATTATCATCTAAACCTATGTCTAAATCATCTAATTCATCAGTACTAAATCCAAGTAAATCAATATCAAAATCCATATCTTGTAAGGCTTCAATTTCTACTTTTAAAAGTTCCTCATCCCAACCTGCATTTAAAGCTAGTTTATTATCAGCTATAATATAAGCTTTCTTTTGTGCTTCAGTTAGATTATCTAAAGTAATTGTAGGTACTTCATCAAGATTTAACTTTTTAGCAGCCATAACTCTACCGTGCCCAGCAATTATACCACCACCTTGATCAATTAAAACTGGATTAGTAAATCCAAATTCCTTTATTGAACTTGCTACTTGATTAATCTGTTCTTCACTATGTGTTCTTGTATTATTTACATATGGAATTAAATTTTCAATTTTTATATATTTTATTTTTAGCATTTATATTTTACTCCTCTTCATCTTCGTCTTCATCAACAAATTTCACATTTGGTCTACTTAAAAGCTCTTCTTGAAGATACTCAATCAGTGTAACTAATTGTTCTAGTGGTAACTTCTTAAAAGATTCTATCATCTGTTGCTCTTGGTCATAACTATCAATCATTTCATTTATCATTTATTATCCTTTTTGATTTTATAACATCTTCAATCTTAATTTCAATTCTTGACTTAATATCTTCATATATTTGCTTATCAGTCAAACCTGTACTATTTACATATGATATCATAAATCTTTTTGATGAACTGCCTTCAAAGCTAATACTTACAATATGCTCAGTCCATTTTTCTGGACTAGTCATTTTATCCCCTTCTCTTTTTTCCACCAATACAAATAAGTCTTAAATTTAGTTATATCAGTTGAAGCATATATAAATTTTCCAGCGTGGAACAATGAAGTCCCAGCATTTGTTTTTTTAATATACATCAAACCCCTTTTTAACTAATTATACATTTAAGATGTTTTAACAAAACTTAATTTTTTATGATACCAGTTGCAAATTTCAACATTTTCGCATAATGCTGTTTCTGATACATTGTTGTAATCTCTTGATCTTAATACACAATAATATTTTGATTTGAATATAAATCTTTCGTTGCAAGTAGCACAATCAAAAAATTTTGTCTCTTCTTTTTTATTTTTAGCCATTTAAATTACCTTATATACTTTTTAAAACAATGTATCTGTTTTGGTAGTTTGATGTCTTGATTTTTCTATTTGATTAAATATCATTTCCATCATATTAACACTTATTGAATTTCCTGCTTGTTTGTATAGCTGACTATTTGAAACTACAAATTTGAAAGTATCAGGAAAATCTTGTAATCTGAAGCATTCTCTTGGTGTGAGTTTTCTTATTCTGTATTCTTGTATTACCTTAGCTCTGCTACCACTTCCTTCTCCAGCCATTATTGTTCTTGTACATTTTGAATTTTCACTATATACATTTTGTTCAAAATGCCAACCATATTTAGTTTTTCCCTTTAGTGGGTTATTTATATCTTCTACTACTGCTTGATTACAAGCACAATCTAAAGTTTGAGCTACTTGTTTACCAACTCTGCCTCTGCGTGTTGTACTATTAGGAAAGGATATATTTATACTATCTCCTTCTTTTGCAATATCATATCCTTTTTTAGTTCCTTGTTTTACTTTTATATAAGTATCTGTTGAATAGTTACCATATTTTACAGTTAAGCAATTTGCGTTTTTTTCACCATCTGTTGGTTTAAATTTATATCCAGGTGATATATCTCCTCTGCCATCTAAACATTTAATCATCTTGTCGCTCAAATAATACTTTTCATCAACATCACTTTCCAAAACATCTTTTAATCTTTTTTCAAGTTTTATCTTAGGTGCGAAACTAAAGTTATAATAATGCTCACTATCTTTAAAGCCTACTAAAAAAATACGCTCTCTATTTTGTGGCACACCATAATCTTTAGTATTTAAAACTTCATAGTGGCAATGATATCCCATTTCTCTAAATGCTTGAACAAATTCTTTTATAGTTCTTCCACCTTTGTCTGAAAGCATACCTTTTACATTTTCATATATAAATATTGGAGGACTTACTTCTTGGATTATTCTAATATATTCATAAATTAAAACACCTTTGTTTCCATCTATTCCTTTTCTTAATCCTGCAAGTGAAAAATCTTGGCAAGGACTTCCACCTATAACTATATCAACTTTGCCTTCATATTGTTTTCCGTTCATATCTGCTATATCTTTGTGAAAATTCTTATCTTCTATTTTATAATTTGCTTTAAAACTTTCTCTTGCATATTTATCCCATTCACAAGCAAAAACCAAATCTAAATCATCATAAACTCTTTTAGCACCTTGTTCGGGACTACCTATTCCACTAAATAATGTTCCTATTCTCATCTAAACCCCTTTTTATTTTTACCCATTTTATATGATCACAAATTCAGTTACAACTGGTTTGTCGTTATCTCTGTAATCTTCTAGTCTAATATCAAACGAAAATATTTTATCATTTTGTCTATTTTTGCTACACACTAATTTTCTTTTGTCTCCATCTTTTACCAAAAATAAAGCGATATCTGAGTCATACTTTTGATCTCCACTGCCTTTAAATGCTAAGCGTTTGTTTTTGATGTCCTCTTCATTCATCTGATTAATTAAGAATATTACAATATCTTTTCTTGCTGCAAGTCGTGCTAATTCTGAACTCATTTTGCTGATAGACTGATACTCTTGTAAACTATCTTGAGTTCTAATCTTCATCTTTGAGTCAATAGCAAAAAATTTGATATTATCTTCTGCATACAATTCAATCTCCATAATCATATCTTCAAGTGAGCTACTATCACTATCAATAATCAAGTTATCCATTTGATTTTCTGTTAATTGTAACTTTTTTAATTTTTGGACAAATAATCTATCACCCATTTCAAAATTAAAAAATACTGTTTTTCTACTCTCACTCATATTTGCAAGTATATTTAATAGCATAGTAGTTTTACCTGCTCCAGACTCTCCTGCTAAATTAACAAATAATCCAGTTTGAAAACCACCACTTAAAAATGAATCAAGTTGTGCTATACCCGTTCCAAATTTTGGAAGATTAGGCATTGACTCAACTTTTGCTATTAATTCTCTTGCGGTTAAGCCCTTCCTTGTTTTGTCGCTCTCGTGTATTAAAGATATTACTTCAAGTGCTTTTTTATGATATTCTCTTGTTAGTTTGATCTTGAGATCAATATCATTTTCAATCTTGCACTTTAATTTTAATTGCTTTACTTCTTTTTTTAGTTCTTCTATCATAAATCCTCCAATAGACTTTTTCGACTAAACTCTTTATCCAAATCTTTTAAAACTTGAATATATTTTAAAAATGTATCAAATGTACACCAAAGACTACCTAAAACTTGTAAAACTTCCACCTCATTTATTTGAGTTTTTTCCTGAATGAAATTAATCACTGTAATTTCGCTTATAGGAATTTTATTCTCTTGTAATACAAAGATAGCCTTTGCTATTAGTTTGTTGGTTGTAGTAGCTTTAAAAAGCTCGTACGGTATTATATAATGATTGAACTCCATTTTATCCAGCTCATTAGTTCTATCTTGATTTAAATAACAAGATAATAATAGCTCTTCTATGTCTTTTCTATAATTATTCATTAGTTTGCCTTTAATCCATTAGCTTCTAACCAATCTACTTCATTTAATGAACTTGAATCTTTTTTTACCCACTCACTTCTACACCAATTCCTGAAAGTAGCTTTCCAATCTTTTTTAATAGCTTTTTGATTTGTTTGACTTTTCCAATAATCAGTAAACTTTTCAATTTCAATTAAATCTACTTTTTTTTCTATACAGTGTGATTTCATAAACTCATATAGGCTAGATTTTTCTAGCTTAGGCAGATGTTCTAATCTGCATCCTTTCTCTTTCTCTTTATCTTTCTCTTTATCTTTTTCTTTCTCTTTAGGTTTGTCTTTGGTTTCGGTTAGGTTATTGTTTGGTTTTTTATTAGCAGGTCTTCCACCCTTTTTACCATTTTCATATCTTCTGTTATTAGCGTCAATTTGAGGTTTTATGAGGTTTACAAAAGCATTAACCAGTGGTTCTTGTTTGGTTTCGTTTTGGTTTAATCCAAGTTCAAAAATTGCCTCATAAAGTGCTAACCTTTGTTGATCATCTAATGCTTTAGCACTCTCATAAAAAGACCTGTAAAAAATGAATCCATCTCTCATTGTGGCGCTCCTATATTAAACCTTTGCATTTTACAGACCTTTGTACTTCATTGGTTTAGTTTTGTTTCCATTCAATTTATAGTTCTCAATCATTTTATTAACCATCTCATCAATAGAAACACCTTCGATACTAGCATAAGCTTTAATAAGCCTTCTAGTCTCTTCTTTAATTCTTAAATGAACATAATCATTCATCTTTTAACCCTCCTTAAATATTTTATTAATTGTTACATACTTAACATTAAATTTGACTTAATATGTTTTTTCTTGTAAAGTTCTGTTACAAATTAAACAAAAAGGGTAAAAATGTATATTAACGGAAAAGCAAAAATTGGAACTAAAAACGGTGAAAAATATGAAATTACTGTTTTGATGGCTGATATATTTGATACTAATAATTGCTTCAAAGCTATGCTAATGTGTAGATTTGATGATGAAATTAAATTGCTTATGGAAAAAGATATTGAAGTTGAAATTAATCAAGTTATTAATGTTGCAGATTATTTTGAATGTATTAATTTAGATTTCGGAAAACAGTTTAAAATTGAAATGTTTGATTTTTATGCTGAAGCTGATTTTTTGGCTGGAGATATCTTTAGAATGTTTATAAGCAATGAAGATGAAAGCGACACCAAAATATCTTTGATTAATGGGGCATAAAAAAACCACCCCGCTAATTAAACGAAGTGGTAAGTATATATTTGATTAATTATAGCTATTTATTCATTAAATCAAATTTAATTTTAATAGCTTCGTCAATAGTTTTAGCTTTTATGCTCAAACCATCTTCTGTTAAAACTATATATCCAGTTTTTGGACTGTCTTGTTTTTGAATTACTGTTCTCATTGAAATGTATTCCTTTGAATGTATTTTTGGTAATCAAGATCTTTTTGATACTGAGTTTCTAACTCGTGATCTAACGCATTTAACATCATATAACAAGATGCAACAATCGATAATACAAATACTATGTATGTAACTAAACTTTTCATTTTAACTCCTTTGATATTGAAATTGTAATATTATTATGTTTAAACTTTTATTAAAGCAAAAAAAAGACTGCGAGAAGGAGAAGAAAATCGCAGTCTGTGTCTTTTTGGAGGTTAGACAAAGTTATTATAACAAAAAATATATAAATTTCAAAACTTTTAAAATAGTATAAACTTTTTAAGAATTG
>Ga0272440_1002852_pt1 | contig 13250 bp, 15 predicted proteins | sample SSMMMBAug17_FD_192440 | JGI IMG/M metagenome (GOLD analysis project Ga0272440, IMG submission 192440) | Marine sediment archaeal communities from Little Sippewissett salt marsh, Falmouth, MA, United States - SSM-MMB-Aug17 | ecosystem: Environmental > Aquatic > Marine > Wetlands > Sediment ...
ACCGCTTACTTAGTTCCAAAATTAAACTATGAGGGAGGTTATTAAAATGATTGAAACTTTACCTGATCTTGAAGAAACATTGGCATACCAGCAATTGGTAAGTATTGGAAAAAAACTTGGCGAAAAACGCGGCGAAAAACGAGGTATCAAGGTAGCATTGATAGGACAACAAAAGTTCATGTTAAAAGAAATTAAACGATTTGAAACCATGAATAAAAAAGGCGAAATAGATGAAGTTGTATTTAAAAAATTGTGTGCTCCCATTCGGAAAGAACTCAAAAAAGTAAAAGATCAAATTAAAACAATGATAAATGAGTTATCAGAGCAAAAAAAATTACGACCAATCGTTTCGGGTAATGATTCTAACAATCATGCGTAATGATTTCTGATGCCCATTGCCGACTTCCCAAAGCAGCGAAAGAAAATTTTCAAAAGGCGTTTACAAACTGGCTATTGGTAAGATTTCCAAAATTAAACTATGAGGAGGTTATTAAAATGATTGAAACTTTACCTGATCTTGAAGAAACATTGGCATACCAGCAATTGGTAAGTATTGGAAAAAAACTTGGCGAAAAACGCGGCGAACAACGTGGAACATTGATAGGACAACAAAAGTTCATGTTAAAAGAAATTAAACGATTTGAAACCATGAATAAAAAAGGTGAAATAGATGAAGTTGTATTTAAAAAATTGTGTGCCCCCATTCGGAAAGAACTCAAAAAAGTAAAAGATCAAATTAATACAATGATAAATGAGTTATCAAATCTAAAAAAATAACCACCTATTTTTTCAGGTGATGATTCCACCAAGCATGTGTTATGGTTCCAATAATTCAATTTTTTGAATTTAACAAAATAAAAACAAAGGAGAATTAAATTATGAAAAAATGGAAATGCGATGTTTGCGGTTATGTTCATTCAGGTGACACGCCGCCTGATAAATGTCCAGTATGTGGTGCATCGAAAGATCATTTTATCGAAGTTATTGATGAAGCATCTTCTAAAGAAGCTGAAATAAAGTGGCAATGCACAGTTTGTAAATATGTTCATAAAGGTGCGGAGCCACCTGAAAATTGCCCTGTGTGTGGTGCAGATAAATCAAAGTTTGTGAAACTTGAGGAAGAGCAGGTGACTCCTCAGGAACCAACCACTCAAAAGCAAACACATTTTTCTGAAGATACCGAATCTCCCATAACAAAAATTTATCAGTTGATCGCTAAAAACGTAATTGCACATCATTTGCATCCCATCAGTGTGCATATTCCCAATGGGGTGATCCCTGTCGCAGTTGTATTTGTTTTATTGTCCATTATGTTTGGTTCTGGCAATGTTGGACTGGCAGCATTTTTTAATACAGTTTTTGTAGCGCTGGCCATGCCTGTAGTTCTGTTTACAGGCTTTGTTGAATGGAAAGAACGTTATGGCGGCACCTATACCAATTTATTTATTACAAAGTTGACCTGTGGCGGTGTTGTTTTTGCAATGTCCATTATTTTAACATTATGGGGAATTTTTGACCAGAGTGTGACGCAATCCAATGGAGATGTTTGCTGGCTGTATATTATATTTTATTTTGTAATGCTTGGTGCAGCAGGTATTGCGGGACATCTGGGAGGGAAACTCGTTTTTAAGGAATAAGATGATCATGAAACAATGGATTGATCAATTCTCCAATTGTCGCATTCTAGTGATTGGCGATTGCATGATTGATGAATATGTCTGGGGCACAGTTGATCGTATTTCACCTGAGGCCCCTGTGCCAGTTGTTGCGGTTAAACATGATAATGCCACTTTAGGCGGGGCTGGCAATGTGGTCAATAATCTTGCTGCTTTGCAGGCAGGTGTCACGATTATTGGTACTTATGGATCAGGTGAAAATGGCAGACGATTGAAAAAAATGTTTGATGACGTTGGTGCAAACACCAATGGCCTGGCTTTGGACAAAACACGCGCAACAACAATTAAAACGCGTATCATGGCATCACAACAACATGTGCTGCGTATCGACAGAGAAACATCGCATCCAATCAACAACGACATGGTTGCATTGATCTCAAAAAATATCTCTAACTGTATTGAATCTGTGCATTTAATAATTGTTTCTGATTATGGCAAAGGATTATTGACAAAAGAAATGCTTCTATCAATCATGAAACTGGCAAATGACCACAATAAACCGGTATTGGTTGATCCAAAAGGATTCAATTATGAAAAATATCGGGGTGCCAGTATCATGACGCCCAATCGCAAAGAAGCTGCACTGGCTGCCAATATGGACATTACTGATATGTCTACGCTCATAAGTGCAGGACAAAGTCTTATGGAAATTGTGGGGTTGCCAGCGCTTCTTATTACCTGTGGTAAGGATGGCATGGTTTTGTTTGAACCCGATCAATCGCCTTATCATATTGAAACCCGGGCCAGGCAGGTTTTTGATGTTTCCGGCGCAGGTGATACAGTCATTTCTGTGATGGGACTTGCAATAGCTGCTGGGGCAGGTTATCGTGAGGCAGCCGCATTGGCCAATACCGCAGCAGGACTGGTGGTTGGAAAAGTCGGTACAGCAACCATTTCTCAGGATGAGCTTCGGGATGTGCTTGTATGAATTTTATTAAATCTCAGGATGACTATCTTGACGTTTTTGTACTTGTTCAACCGCGTGCATCAATGAATAAAATTGTTGGTGTCATTGATAATCGTTTGAAAATTAAGCTCAAAGCACCGCCAGTTGATGGCGCTGCAAATAAAATGTGTATCCAGTTTTTGGCAAAATCACTGCATGTGCCAAAATCTCATATTGAAATTTTATCAGGACAAAGCAGCAGGCAAAAAAATATTCGGATTCTTGGCGATCCTGAAACAACCATACAACATATAAAGCGATTCATCCAATGAATATTCCAAAAGTTTCCATTCATGGCGGACATAGTGGAGAATTTTGTCATCATGCAAAAGACAAGCTTGAAGATCTGATACAGGCATACATTGAAAAAGGGTTTCAATGGGTTGGAATCACAGAGCATATTCCGCCCCCAAACAATGAATTGCGCTATCAGGATGAAATTGATGCCAGTCTGGATCACAATTTTTTGAATCAGCAATTTTCCAGATATATGCGTAAGGCAAGGTCTTTGCAAAAAAAATATCAAGATGACATTCAACTGTTTATTGGATTTGAATCTGAAGCCTATACAGGCTATATCAGCCATGTACAGTCATTAATAAAAGAATATCAGCCTGATTATGTGGTAGGTTCTGTACACCATGTGGATAATATCAATTTTGACTATTCACCTGAATTTTATACAAAAGCGGTCAACCATGCAGGGGGAATTATTCCCCTGTATGCACGTTATTTTGATATTCAGTTTGAAATGATTCAACACCTGTCGCCCAAAGTAATTGGCCATTTTGATGTTATTCGGATTTTTGATCCAACTTATCGAAAACATTTGGAAAGTCCAGAGATTCTTGAACGAATTCATCGCAATCTATCCCTGATTCGTTCAAAAGAATTGATTCTTGATTTCAATCTTAGATCTTTGATAAAAGGTGCTGATGAACCCTATGTCAGTCATTGTATTCTGAAAAGGGCCCAATCAATGGGCATTCCAGTTGTACCAGGTGATGACTCGCATAGCCTTGATACAGCAGGCAAAAATATTGAAACAGGTATCCGGCTCCTGCAAAATGCGGGCATAGACATTCATTGGCAAAAGCCAGTTTCATAAATTAACAAAAATGAATTGTTAGGAAAGCTTGAAAAATAATTTACTCAATTTATATTGAACGTACAAAAGAATAAGGTTGTGTAGAGACGTAGCATGCTACGTCTCTACAGTACAATTATCTCAAAACGAACAATATCAATAATGGGGAAGTTATTTTCCGGGTATTCCTAAGCATTATTAAAGGACGTTACCATGAAATACAATCACAATATTCTAAGAGCAGTCATCCTGTTATTTGTATTGGGATGTGGGTCATCATACGATAATCCTGTTGATCGCTTAAAATATCAGTTAAAAGATGTACCCACATATTCCATTATACTTGATGATATGAAACAGGATGGCAATATTTTTACACATTACTTTCATAAATACAAAATTGTCCAACTGGATAACGCCTGGGTCACAAATTGGGAGGAAGTTTCCGAGCAATATTATAAACAGAACGAAAACTTTTTGGGCATGACCCTGGGATCAAAAAAGGATGGACAACAGAACAATCATGTCGCACCTCCTGGCTATGCGTATGTTGGCGATTCCAATTATGGTCAATGGCGTCAGGATTCAAGCGGTAATTCTTTTTGGGAATTTTATGGTAAATACCGCATGTTTACTGATGTTCTGGGATTTTTTACAGGCCCAATATACCGCAACGATTATGATGATTATGATCGGTATCGCAGAAATAGAAGACCTTTCTTTGGGCGAAGTGATCAATATGGCACAAGAGGAACATACACACAAAAAAATAATCCAACATTCTATCAACGTCGAATGGCACGCGAAAATAAACAAAAATCTTCCTTTTTAAATCGCGTATCCAATCGCTTTGGTGACAAACGTATTGGAAGAACACGAAGTGGGTTTCGTTCCAGAAGTATGGGGTTTGGTAAATAATCATGCCAACCAAAAAATAATCCATTACAAAGGAGGATACCAATGATTATTGACAAAATTCTTTCATCCTGTATACTAATTATCTTTTTTTATTTAATTTTTTATATTGGTAAAATCGTTCATGATATGATTCATCGCGCTTATGATTTAAACGATGAACTGGTTGAAAAAGATAATCCGGCACTGGCACTATCAGTTGCAGGATACTATGCGGGCCTTGTTTTTGCGCTTGGCGGATGTCTTGCAGGCCCAAGTCATGGCTTAATTTCCGATTTAATTGATTTGGTGATCTATGGTTTTACAGCCATCATATTAATCAATCTTTCCTGGTTTGTTTGTGATTTTTTGATCTTGAGACATTTTAATGTGATTGATGAATTGATTCGTGATCAAAATCAGGGAACAGGCGCTGTTTCATGCGGTGTGAGTATTGCATCAGGTCTTATTATATATGGGGCAATATCTGGTGAGGGCGGCAATGTCTGGACTGCCATTGCATTCTGGAGTATTGGACAATTAATGCTCATATTTGCTGGATGGATGTATAACTGGATTACACCATACTGTATTCATAAAGAAATTGAGAAAGATAACGTTGCTGCGGGTGTCAGCTTTGCTGGCGCATTGGTTGCAATGGGAATTATTGTGGGGTTGTCGGCTGAGGGTGATTTTGAATCATTTAAAAATGACCTGCCGCGCTTTATTTATATTTCTGCGATCGGCCTGGTGTTATTACCAATCATTCGATATTTAACTGATAAAGTTCTGTTTCCAACACGAACGATTACTGATGAAATTGCCAATCAGGACGTTCCCAATGTTGGCGTTGCTTATATTGAAGCTTTTTCATATATTGCGGGTGCATTTATTATTTATTGGACAATATAAATGAAAAAAAATATCCCATACAATGCAGTTGTCTTTTCTGGCGGTGGGTGCCGATGTTTTTGGCAGGTAGGCTTTTATGAAGTGCTTTCTGAAACATATTCATTTGTGCCCAATGTTATTGCAGGGGTGAGTGCCGGTGCGACAATGGCTTGTATGATAGCAGCAAATCGCGTTCAGGAAGGCATTCAATTTTTTATTGATATGGCACGCAACAATAAAAAGAACCTTTATATTGAAAATATGATCCATCAGAAACCACTTTTTCCACATTATGACATGTATTCAAAAACCCTCAATTTTATAATGGATGATCAGGCGTTTAAGACAATTAAATATTTTCCTGCTGATATTCGTGTCTTATTGACGCATCCCCCGAAATATCTGGGATCTTTTACAGGCGCTTTGATTGGTTTTTTAGCATATTCATTAGAAAAATTATTGTTTGAACCATTACATCCAAAATTTCCAGTTATGCTTGGTTACAGGGCAAAAGTGATCTCTGTACGATCCTGTCCAGATAAACATTCGCTAACTGATCTGCTTTTGCAATCATCGTGTACACCGCCAATTATTCCTTTTCTTGAAAGAGATGGAAAACCTGTGTATGATGGCGGCTTGATTGACAATGTTCCAGCACGAATTATTAATACATCCAATCAAAAAGTACTGGTGCTTCTAACAAGAAATTATCCCAAAAATAAAATTCAACAAATGAAAAATAGAACATACGTTCAACCATCAAGACCGATTCATATTCATAAGTGGGATTACACTGATCCTGAAGGTATTCAAAAAACATATGATTTGGGAAGAAAAGATGCTGAAGCGTTTATCAAAAATAAGTGTTTGATTGTTGCACCGCATTATTGAATTTATTGGCCAATTGTTAAATGAAAACAAAACAAAAATTTTTGTTTCATAAGGAGAATTTATAAATGGTCAATGACCAAAAAAATGAAACATCTAATGGACTTGTTGATCAAATTATTGAAAAAGTACAAAGATTAACTGAGGATCAACAACAATTTATCCTCAGACAGCTTCAAAAATTTGAATTTTTGGAAAGACGTGAATATCAACGCTTTCGGTGCGATCATTTTCACGTCGGTTTTGACGTTGATGGCACACAGACCCGGGAACTTGTTTTGGATATTAGTGAAGGCGGCATTTTTGTAAAATCAAATACGATTTTACCCGCGGGACAGAAAGTTATTCTTACATTTGCTGATAGCGATGGTCGTGCACAATACCGCGTTAATTCCACTGTTGTTCGTTCTGTTAACAATGGTATTGCGCTTGTTTTTGATGCTGATAACCAGCAGCAACGCCTGAAAATCAAGTCAATTATGAATTATGTTCGGCATGTGGGATATATCATTGATGACTAATGCATATTTTCAAAACATAGTCAGGACTTTCTTTGTGAATAAAAATCGAATGGTTAATCAGAATGGATTTATATGAATGCTTATCTCTACAATAAGATCAGCAAACTGTTTGCATATCATTATCATGATGGCTTAAAAGAAGGACTTTCACAGTTTTCAGGGCAGAGTCGGATTGCACTTATATTTGCCACAGGAAAAAACGCGCCAGTGCATATCTGTGATCCCCAGAGATTACTTCAAGGTCATGAGCCAAAACTAAAAGAAATATATATCGATAGCGATAAATGGCGTGAAAATGCCATTCAAGCATCTCGACTCAGCGTTCTTGATCAGCCGCTCCCTGAAAAAAATTTGCAACTGGCAGGTTTGATTTCATATGGCGGTACATCTCGATCCATATTTTATCAAATGTGGTTTACAGAACATCACCCCAATATCTGTTCAATTGGCCCGACAGAGCGTTGGTTGGAATATGCAGTATGGCTGATGGCTCAAGATGTTATCAGCGCCCACGCAATTCATTCTGGCACATCAGGTTATGTCCTTGCCGGTTATGGCACACGTGCCGTGTATGATTACATTATGGATTTGTTAAGCGAATCTTCAGGTATGGATATGCAATTGCCTGTGTACCAGGTGCTAAATACTGTGCTGGATATTTCAAATACCAGAGAAGAAGGCCAATGGCCACAGGGTGAAATTTGTTTTATCGAACCGCATTATATTGATCACCTGAACTTTATGGCCAAATTTTCAAAACGTGAGCAGCCAACGTTAACCAATGCAAAGCATATACGTAAACTACTTATTGCTGTTGAAAATGCACAAAGAAAACTTGTTTCTGATGGCAAACACGTTGTGGGAATTATCAGCAGTGAATCCATTCCTGCCAATCGTTTGACAGCACATTTCTGTGTGGGGCATGGTTTTATCAGAATCAATGGTGAGCTGGTCTGTAGTTTTCGTGATGGCAGTTATCACTCATTTACGCAACAAGCCAAACTTGTACAATTAGAAGAACTTCTACTTGATTTGAATATTCAACCGCATGAAAATAGTCATAACTTATTTCAATGTATTAATAAAATCGTTCATCATGCAGAAAAAGGAAAACATGGATGTACACTGGTGATTGATAATAACAAGCCCATGCTCAAAATATCGGGACAACATTTAACTTCCCCCCTGAATCTTCTAATGCCTCATAATATCGAATTGGCACAATCGTTTTCAAAGCTGGATGGTGCATTACATATCAGTACCAATATGGAATTATCTGCCTTTGGTTGTATTCTTGATGGATTTAGTGTTCCTGGCGAAGATCGTGCAAGAGGTGCGCGGTTTAATTCTGCACTTCGTTTTACATCACAATATGAAAATGTTATTGTCATTGTGGTTTCTGAAGATAAGCCTGTTTCAGTAATTCAAGGGGGGATTGAGTTAAAAGCACAATGTGAATGGTGTCCAACTTCGACATGTTTGGGCAATCCCCCATTATTGTTAGATTGGTTGGAAAAATCATATGATTAAATGGTTTGCTGTTGGATGTTTCCTGCTTTTTGCGTTAATTGTTTTTCCTTTCTTTTATCAACCAGATACCAGTTTTTCTGCACGTTGTATTAAAGTATTTGACTGTAAACGAATTATTGTATGGACTGATAGCCAATGGTTCTGTAATCGAATGAAGATCAGACTAAATGATATCCAATGTCCTGAAAGAAACACCATTGTGGGAAAGCTGTCTCGGGACGATTTAAAAAAAATCATTTATGGCAAAATGATTGATATTGAAATTGTTAAACATCGCTTTTGGGGATGGTCTGATGCGTTTATCTACTATAATGGAGAGTGTTTAAATAGCGCATTGAAAACAAAATGGAATTAGTAACAATATACTTTATTTTTATCATATTAAGGAAACCAATATAATGACTGAAAAATTACAATGGCAGGTTGCCTATCAGGTTGGCGTGCCCGAAATAGATAATCAACACAAAAAACTGTTTGATATGCTCAACAGACTTCAGGATATTTACGAAGCTGGTAATGTGAAATCTGAAATTCAAAAAGTGCTTGAAGAAATGGGGAATTATCTGAATACGCATTTTTCATGTGAGGAAGGCTATTTAAAAAAGCATCCACGTATTGAAGCACACCGCAAAGAGCATTGGTTTTTTGTTGAAAAAACAATGAAATTTACAAAACATTTTGATCTTAACGATGCCGTATTTGAGTATGAAATACTTGATTTTTTAAAACGATGGTTGATTAATCATGTTTTAAATACTGATATTGTTTATTTTAGAGAGTTAAAACATATTTAATTACAAACAAAAATATACAGGGAGAATAACGTGTTTCAAGTCGCTGCGATTCAGCTCACACCAATATTGAATGATGTTGATGCCAATTTAAAGCGTGGCATTCATTTTATGCGGCAGGTTGCAGATGAAGCCGATTTAATTGTTTTTCCCGAATTATGGACAACCGGCTATTATCTTTCCAAACACGCTTTTCTGGAACTGGCAGAAACCACAGATGGCCCGACAATTAATCGGCTCAGGGAAGAAGCATTGAAAACCAATTCTGTCATTATCAGTTCATTTGCTGAAAAGGATGACCAAAACAATCTCTATATTGCGGCAGCAGTTATTGATCAGAAGGGGGATTTGCTGGGTGTGCTTCGGAAAAGCCTTTTATGGGGTCGAGAGAATGAAATTTTTAAAATGGGAGAAATCAAATATCCCATTATCGAAACAAAATTTGCCAAAATTGGTGTTTTGATTTGTTATGAAATGGAATTTCCAGAGCCATCTCGCCTTCTGGCGCTTGAAGGTGCGGAAATGATTGTCTGTCCTTCTGTATGGAGTGTTGCTGCTTCACGACGATGGGATATTCAACTCCCTGCGAGAGCTCTTGATAATTCTATTTTTATTATGGGAATCAATACAGTGGGAAACAATACATGTGGAAAAAGTAAATTGGTTGGTCCCATGGGAGATATTTTTGCTGAAGCATCAGATTCTCGTGAAGAAGTTTTACTTCGTGCAGTAGATATTCATTCGATCTATTGGGCTCGAGATGAAAACCGCTATCTGGAAGATTATCGTTCAAAACTCACTCCTGGCGGTCAGTCTATTCCAATTCCACTTATTTGATTAATGATTAAGGAATGCTCTGAAAATAACATACCCATTTTTCTTGATCGTCCAGAAAAATAAGGTCGTGTAGAGACGTAGCATGCTACGTCTCTACAGTACAATTACCTCAAAACGAACAATATCAATAATGAGGAAGTTATTTTCAGAACATTCCTAAGGTGTATTTAAAAAATTCTTAAAAATTAATATCGTTTTCCTTACACCACTGAATCACCGAGTTCATATGCAATACATGCTTTATGAATTATGCTTATGTCAACAAAGACATCATTTTATCAATATGTTGTTCCGCTTTTTTATATTGATATTTTTTGATCTGATTGATTATTGATTCAATATCTGAAACAAACATATCTGGCCATTGTTTTTGATTGATTTCTTTTACAATCTGTTTGATTTGAACAGGTTTTGCATTTTGAATGGGGGGCAAAAGCCTGGTCAATAGTTGATATAACGTTTTTTTATCTCCAACTGGCAATTTATAATAGCATTCATTTGATTTTGCATTGATGTCTATGGGATTCTGAAACAAGACTTGTCTTTTTATATAGTCATCTGGCAAGGTGCGATTTTTGGGTGAAATGAATTGAACAAGGATTTGAAACAATTTGTCTGGATCAATCGGTTTTGTGATACGCGCATTCATGCCAATATCAAGAATCTTTTGTAATGAACCAGACATGGCATCAGCAGTCATGGCAATAATTGGAATATTTGCACACCCATTTTCTGTTTCCCATTTGCGAATAGCAATTGTAGCGTCGATACCTCCCATAACAGGCATGTGAAGCGCCATGAGAATGATATCAAAAGGATTGTTTTGATTTTTCAATAAATCCAGTGCATTCTGTCCATTGTCTGCAATAGATACAAAAAAGCCATCTTCAGTCAGTAATTCACTGACAATTTGCTGGTTAATGTCATTGTTTTCAACCAGAAGAATATTTGCGCCCCGGATACAATCAATACCAAGCATTGTTTGGGCCATAGGTTCAGTTTCAATCCCAAAGGTCTGTATGGACGAATCAGATATTTTATTATTTTTCCCTGATTTATGAATTTGTCTATCAAATCTTGCAGAAAAAAAGAAATGACTGCCTTTGCCTGGTTCACTTTCAAGACCAATTTCTCCATTCATCAAGGCCACCAGTTTTTTACAGATAGACAACCCCAGGCCAGTACCACCATATTTTCTTGTAATTGAGCTATCTAACTGATGAAAGGATTGAAATAATTGCTTTTGTGCATCGTAACTGATGCCAATGCCAGTATCCAGTACAGAAAATTTGAGAACAACCTGTTTTGTTTCTAAAACAATTGGAGACACTGAAATCTCAACCTTGCCGCTTTCAGTAAATTTTATGGCATTATTGGTCAGGTTCAGTAAGATTTGATTGAGTCTAAAAGGATCTCCTTTTAAATAGATAGGCGTGTCATCAGAAATATTGATAATTAAATCCAATCCTTTTTTCTGGCTCTTATCTGAAATCAAATTTGACAGGTTATGCATGACCTGATTCAGATCAAAATCAGTATATTCCATATCCAGCTTACCTGCTTCAATTTTTGAAAAATCAAGAATATCATCAATAATTTTGAGTAAAGATTTGGCAGCATGATCAATTTTTTTGATATAATCATATTGTCTGGAATCAATATTTCTTTTTAAGGCCAGAGCGCTCATCCCAATTATCGCATTCATTGGTGTACGAATTTCATGGCTCATAGTGGCCAGAAATTCGCTTTTGGCTTTTGTCGCTTTTTCAGCTTCTTCTTTTGCCTGTTTGAGGGCTTCTTCCATTCTTTTTCGTTCTGAAATATCTACATTTACAGATGCAATCAACCATTCGCCAGTTTCATCAATAAATGGGACAGCGGTAACCAATACAAGACGATTATTCTCCCTGGGCAGTATATTTTCATAAATAACATTTTGTTTATACATGAAAGCTGTTTGCAGAGGGTGATTTTCAGGCAGTTGTTGATATCCAAAAAAATATTCACAGTAGTTTTTTCCCTGATAACTACCATAAATTTTTTCCCATTCAGGGTTGACATAACGAATCGACAAATTGTTATCAAAAATGCAAAGACCAGTTTTGGTTGCTCCCAGGATATATTGAATTTGATTGTCAAGTCTGTTGATTTCAGCCATTAATTTTGTCAGTTTGTTTAACACTTCTTCCTTTTTCTTTTTTTGATGTTCAGCATCCTGCATAACACTGATTGCAGCCATACGTGATTTTTTTAGCGATTCAGAACGTTTTTTAACCATATCTTCCAATTCATCCCGCCGGGTCATAATTGTTTGGAGTTTAACAATCATATGATCAAAGGCCTGAGAAATCATGCCAAGTTCATTATTTGATTTTAATCCAATCTGGTAATTTAAGTTTCCTGAATGAACAATTTCGATACCTTCCTGAAGCTTTTCCAGTGGCGCAAGGATACTTATGCCCAGATGGAGAACGAGAAAAATTACAATAATTGTACCTGCAAAGTAAAAGGCCAGCATTATCCAGGTGATCTGTTTCAACACTTCTCGATAATTATTTTTTGCATCCAGCAATAGATCAGACGCCTTAAATTGAATGCTTTGCATTGTATGGTTGATAGATTCAATGATTGCTTTTTCTTGATCTTTTAATAATGAATCCGAAAATGTTCGTTGTCGATTGAATGTCGGACAACTGATCAGGCGATCAAACAGATTGTTTAATTTTTGGTGATTATTTTGTAAATGGGTGATGTTTTGATTTTCTGTAATGCCTGATTTCAATTGATCTAAAAGATTTGAAAGATTGAATTGTTTTTGCCTCCACTGCTTTTGCAAGCTTATATTTTCCGGATGCAGGATTACTTCATGAGAAAGAATGTTTAACTGATATGAACAATGTTCAATTTCATCAAATAATTCGATTTGGGCAAATAGGTTTTCACTATATTTGATTTGCAGAATGAAAAATAAACAAAGCGTTAATATTCCAGTTATAGTAATACCATTAATCAGTAATATTTTACGCCTTAAAGACATGACTATATTCCTTTGGGATGCTCGGATAAGGAATTCTGTGAAAATAAGTTCCCCTTTTTAAAAAATGTTCATCGGGGTTTTTGTTCTGTAGAGACGTAGCATGCTACGTCTCTACGTGCCAAACTATTATACGTTCAAGATAAATGGGGAAC
>Ga0272440_1002853_pt1 | contig 13249 bp, 5 predicted proteins | sample SSMMMBAug17_FD_192440 | JGI IMG/M metagenome (GOLD analysis project Ga0272440, IMG submission 192440) | Marine sediment archaeal communities from Little Sippewissett salt marsh, Falmouth, MA, United States - SSM-MMB-Aug17 | ecosystem: Environmental > Aquatic > Marine > Wetlands > Sediment ...
TCATTTTTATTGAACGTCCAACAAAATAAGGTCGTGTAGAGACGTAGCATGCTACGTCTCTACACGACCTTATTTTGTTGGACGTTCAATAAAAATGAGCATGCTACGTCTCTACAAAAACCCCAATACGACCATTATTTTGATAATGAGGATCTTATATTTCTTACCCTTTGCATCAGCTATATAATCAGTTTGATTTTTTTTAATTTTATGCTATAAATTTATTTAAAATTTATAGCAACCGCTAAAAATGCCTGTCTGAACAGGTTTGGTTTTAAACCAAACAATCCAAACTGTCTAAGGAGTCATATAAAAACATGAACAATTTTTTAGATCAATTGGTACAAGATCAAGAGATCCAAATCATTTTGGACGATCAAAGTATTGAAGCAAAAGAACGTAATGCATTTAATCCGCCGCTGTGTGATGTTTTTCGCAAGCCATTTACACAATTGCAGGAATCGAATCATCCTTTTTTTATTGACCCGGAAGCTAAAAAACAATTACCAGACATCATTGATAATAAAGTTCAATACATCATTGATGGCGATTCCGCAAACACAGAAGCAATCAATTTATTTAGAAAGAAACAGCGCATTGGTATTGCATTTTCGGGCGGTCCTTCTCCTGGCGGGCATAATGTTATTGCAGGTTTATTTGATGCTGCAAAAAATACGAATCCAGAATCGGTCATAATTGGCTTTTTGATGGGGCTTGATGGTGTAATGGAAAATGAATATATAGAACTGACTCAGACAGGTGTCGATTATTATAGAAATATTGGTGGATTTACATTAATCAAAACCGGTCGTGCAAAAATTGATTCTCCACAAAAAATTGAAAAAGCCAGAAAAACCTGTAAAGAACTTGAACTTGATGCGCTTGTCATTGTAGGGGGTGATGACTCCAACACCAACGCAGCTTTCCTTGCTCAGGAATTGCGTAAAGATGGCGTACAGGTCATTGGGGTGCCCAAAACCATTGATGGCGATGTTCAGGTGCGTGATGACAATGGTGACGTCCTTTGTGCTATATCTTTTGGGTTCCACTCAGCAGCTCGTTTTTATGCTCAGGAAATCAGTCATCTGGGCTCTGATGGCAGTTCGGATGTTAAATACTGGCATGTGTGTAAGGTTATGGGGCGTGTTGCCAGTCATATTGCTTTGGAAGCGGCTTTGCAAACTCATGCCAACATGACGCTTATTGGTGAAGATCTCATTGATTATGTGGATAAAAAGCGCCTCGCATCCAGTGGGAACAAGCATGAAATCGATTTTGATGCCTATGGTGTAAGCCTTCAAAAATTATGTGAAATTGTAAGTCAGGCTGTTGTTCAACGCGCTCGCTTTGGAAAAAACCACGGCATTTTGATTATCCCTGAAGGCATTCTGGAATTTATTAATGAGATTCAGACATTTATTATTAAATTAAATATTGTTATTGCCCATTATAACATGAATCATGAAACCAGTTTTCATTCAGATATGCCTACGCTTGATGAAAAACTGGTTTATTTGAATAAAATTTCTCAAAAAGGGGGGCGGCATACAATATGGCGGCCGCAGGATGATCATCTATTCAATACAATACCTGCCTTTTTTCGTGAGGACCTATTGATGGAGCGGGACAATCATGGCAATTTTCCTTTTTCATTGGTTGAAACAGAACGTGTTCTCATGGGCCTTGTAGAAGACTATCTGGATAAATTATTCAAAAATGGTGAGTATAAAATAGGGATAACGCATGCATATTTTGAAAAAACAATGCATAAAGGGGGATTGTCCCCACAAATATTTGGCCCACTCATTTTTCAAAATTTTAATGACACACAGAATCCATTATTAATGAAAAAAAGTATTATTTCGGAAGAATCCCTTCGTCAAACATTAATTCAGGCAAATCAACTGACAGAAACAGAAAAAACCCCTTTGGCGCTTCAAAAAATTTTAAAAAAATCAATACCTGACTTTAAAACCAGACTCCATTTCTATGGTTATGATGGACGCGGAAGTAACCCCACGCGTTTTGACTGTATGTATGCATATAACCTCGGGTTTGCTGTTTTCAGCCTCATTTCAAATGGTGCCACAGGACAAATGGCTGCTATCAAAAACTTGGAAAAAGGCTTTAAGCACTGGAAACCTATTGGGATTCCATTGGCACCTTTAATGCATCTGGAAGAACGAAAAGGTAAACTCAGTCTTGTTATGGAAAAAAGCGTTGTGGATACATCATCACCAGCCTTTCAGGTTGTCAAGCGTTTACGTGAAAGATGGTTGGCAGCCAATGAAGGCCCTGAATGTTACCGCAAACCTGCCCCAATAAGAATTAATGGCGATACTGAAGAAGATCGTCCCATGACATTATCATTGAATGGTTCAGAATATCTAAAATCAATTTTGAATCAATTATAATAAAAAAAATGAATTCAATTTATTTTTTTATTATATGTATATTTACAAGCATTTTTTTCTGTGATACATAACCTTAATCTTATGTTTTTCTTAACGAAAAGAACAAAATGATGCCGATTCAATGGGGGGTATCAATGCCTTTAAAAAAAATTGGGCTAAAAACCAAAATGATGATTGGTTCATGTGCACCACTCATACTGGTGATTATATTGGGAATCGCCTGTATGTGGAGCATCAGGTTATTGCTTGTTACAAGTGCCAATGTGGACTATAGTCATCAGGTCATGGGAAGTGCTCTTGAGATTGAAAAATTGATTGGTGATCTGGAAATTGGTGAACGTGGTTTTCTCATTGCTGGAAAAGATGAATTCCTCACCCCTTATATTAAAGGTAAAGAAAAATTATCATTACAAATTGATCAAACCAAAAAAATGGTTCAAGCAGATAAATCACAGGTTGAACGTTTAACAAAAATTGAATCTCTGATTGGGGAATGGTATGAAAAAGCGGCCTCCCCTGAAATTGTTGAAAGACGAAAAGTTGAAGAAGGTTTAAAAAGTTTGGAATATTTGAAAGGTGTGTTGGCCGCTGGCATTGGTAAAGAGACCATGACATCGCTTAAGTCTACACTGGAAGGCATGGAAATTGACTTTTTAAACTCAGAAAACATGGCTGCTAATAACCTTGTGCTTGCCATATCCAAAGACCTCGCCGATATGAACAGTGGGGTTCGTGGTTTCTTGATTACAGGAAAAGATGAATTTTTATATCCTTATACAAGTGGCCATGAAGCACTTCAGCGGCATTTAAAATTTCTTCGCCAAAACGTTGATGCAACCTACAATCGTGATGATATGTCTGAAAATGTTTCAAAGCTTCAGGAACTGGCTGGCACCTGGCAGGAAGAACATGGTGCAGCGCTGCTTCAACTCAGAGAACAACTCAATAATGAAGATATTGATTTTACTGGTATGGTTGACGCATACATTGAAAATGCTGGCGGGGAAATTATTGAAGAATTAGCGATGGTGATTGAAGCGATTATTGCAGATTTTGATAAAGAAATGAATGACAGAGCCATGCGCATTGTTACAAGTATTGCAAAAAATATGGCCGAAATTCAAATGGGCATTCGGGGATACCTCATTACTGGAGAAGAGGATGCATTAATTCCTTATCAAACTGCAAAAGAAAACATTGAGACATTTATGATGGATCTATCTGATCTGGTTTCAAATGCCTTTGATGTTGACTTTATGAAGGAAAACATTGGTAAGGTTGAAGATTTTTCCGCAAGGTGGATCAAGGAGGATGCTAAACCGCAGATAGATTATCGGACGCAAATGAATAAAAATATGGCAACGATGGAAGATGTTACTGCTTTGATTCAGGCGGGAACTGGTAAAAAATATATGGATGCTGTCCGAAAAGATTTGTATGAGTTTATCGCGCGGGAAAAATCCATTATGAAGTCTCGTCAGGCCCTTGCCAAAAAGACTGCCAATTCAACCAAAAATTTAATTATTGTTGGCACATTGATGACAATTCTTGTCGCATTGTTGATATCCTATTTTCTTACCAGATCTATAACACGTCCATTCAAGGAAATTTTTCAGGGCCTGGAATCATTCAGCATTGTGGAATTGAATAATGTTCAGGTACAATTTGGCGAAATTACAGCAAGCTTAACCGAGAGTGGGCAGTTGGTCAATGAAGCCAGTCAGGAAATCGCTGATGGTGCAAATGTTCAGGCTGCAAGCCTTGAACAGACAGCATCTTCAATGGAAGAAATTTCTTCCATGACACGCATGAACAATGCGCATGCCAATGAAGCCAATCAGCTAATGAAACATGCTGAACTTCTGGTTCAAAAAACAAATGAGGCAATGAGTGATCTCACTGACTCCATGAAAGCCATTTCTGATGCCAGTGATGAAACTGTCAAAATTGTTAAAAATATTGATGAAATTGCTTTCCAAACCAATTTATTATCTCTTAATGCCTCCATTGAAGCTGCCAACGCCGGCGAACATGGTGCAGGATTTGCTGTTGTTGCTGGTGAGGTCAGGAGTCTTGCAATGCGTTCTGCTGAAGCCGCAAATTCAACATCAAAGCTTATTGAAGGTAATGTTAGTAAAATTAGACATGGAAGCGCGTTGGTTGCCAAAGCAGATGAAGAATTCTCACAGGTGGCGGAAATAGCAGAAATGGTTGCCAAACTGGTTTATGAAATTTCTGCAGCATCTGATGAACAAACTCAGGGAATCGAACAAATCAACAAAGCGCTTACTGAAATGGAAGACGTCACCCAGCAGAATGCCAGTTCAACACAGAATCTTTCTGAACAGGCTGCCCGCTTGAATGAACAGGTACAAATCATGCTTACCATTCTTGAAGGCCGAGATAAGGAAGATAATTCAGACGATGAGGATGATGAAGATTATGATGATTATGATGATTATGATTCACAGGATCAGGATGAAAATGATTCTCGTAAATCCTCAGATAAAGAATATAGCTATGTTGATTCAGATAGTTATGATGATTTCATTGATAAAGGAAAATTAGATTTTTAATACTTAATAATGACAAAAACTGCCGCAATCTTGATATCCAGACAGGGAATCCATCCTTGCAGAACAACCCCCTGGATTGTTCAGCTAAAGAAAGCGATTCATTGGATTCATGCAAATTCATATCAATTATATACATCAATCGGTCTACAAACCTGGGAGATGCAAATTTTTTATGCCCAACAGGCAAATCTGAATCAAAAGATCGTTATACCTGCCAACGATACCACAGACTTTGAAAATATGAGACAAACTGTGTTGACACAATTCTGTTTGGATTCAAAATATGTTCAATTTGAAATGATATGTCCACAGGGTTCAAAGACACTGCAATTTCAAAGGGATGCAAAAATTATTACAAATAGTGATATTCTTATTCCAGTTTCCATTCGTAAAAAAGGGCACATGGAAACATTGATCCGCAAAGCTTCTGCCAAAGAATGCCTGAATGATTTTAGAATTGATTATCATCCCCAAAAAGCAAATATTGCCTATCGCATTGATAAAGATCAGTTATCTCGGGAATTGCCTTCGTTATTATCCCCATATCTCATTCATTGGACACGAGCCAGTAACGATCCCTGGCCCACAGAAATAAAATTTGATTATTATCAGGCAATCGCAAGCAGCAATACATATCCGAGAAGTGCGATTGCAGGTCTCGAAAACATGTTAACACATGGCGTGATAAAAGCATCCGCACGGCATATGCCACAAAAGACGCTCACAGTTTCATTTTCGGGTTTGATACCACAAAAAGCAGTGAATTTGATGCATTGGCGGGCCAGGTATTGTCAGATGTCTTTTGAACCTTATGGCATTGGGATAGAAAAAGAGTATGCAAAATCAATGGGGATTCAAGCGGTGCAGTATTATAAGGCCAATGGGAAACCAATAAATATTGCGCCATGGTTGTGTCAATCTATTGGTAGACACTCAGATTGGCGGATGGAAAATGAGTATCGTTATTTGGGAGATCTTGATCTTTTTCGTATTCCCCGAGAAAAAATAATATGCTTTTGCTATCGACTCAGTGAAGCCAGCAATATTCAAAAGCGTTTTGGTATTAAGAGCATTGCATTGGTTGATTGTTAGTGAGCTATTATTGATGTAATTGCTGGCATATTTGTTTTATTATATTTCAAAAAAAATTTATTTTGATGCAAAATACGAATCTCGTCTTGCAGTTCTTTTTTTGCTGTTATTGCCCAATGACTGAATGGATCTAATTCAATGGCGCGTTGTAAAAAATCTATGCTTTTTTGTGTCTGATTCAATGCCTTGTTTAAAAATCCATTATTGGGGTTATTTGATTTCAAACCAGTATGCATATTTAAATTTCGATATTTCCTGCACAATCTTGACTTTTGAACAAAAGATTCAGCAATAAATCGACTATATGGATAATCTTGAATAATGCAGTCATATTGTTCATTCGCCTGATCACGCTTGTTTAATTCTGCATAGCATTTTGCTGTTATCAGCCGACAGTTTATAATATCCTGATGATCGTATTGATCCGCCTTCGCCAGCAATGAATCCATGCTGTCAATAGCCTTTAAAAATGAAAGTTCCGCTTCTTTTAATGCCATTTTCTTTTTAAACTTCAAGCCTTGTTGATAATGTGAATTCCCTTTCAGATATGTGCGAACAGGTAAATTGCGTTGCATTGCTCCCATAAAACTAAACACGATACCCGCCAGAATAATCATTCCAAATAAAACAGGCCTGCAATAATCAAGTGGTTTTTCAAAAAACAGCGCAATGCGTTGTAAAGATAGTTTCAATGGATTTTTTTTATAAAGCATTGTCAATAACAAAGTCAAAAAAGTAAAGCCAGTCAGACACCATCCAATAATTTCCCAAATACATCGTGAATATGTCAATGTCACTTCATTTGAACGTGGAATGACCAACATAAAATGCGGGCTTACAGGATAAACACCATGCGCGCCCCTTACTTTCCAATTGGGAAAATAAGAAACCCGAATCAAATGCGGCACACCTATCGCCGAAGTACGAAACTTGATTTCAAAGTGTGAAAGATGGCTTTGAATATCTGCCTTGCAAGCATATTTATTTGTAAAAAATGAAGGCAAAACATTTAATTGCGCTGTTTTTTCTTGAAAAACTGCCCGATCATCTGGATGTTTGACAAAGTCTGATGGCACAAAAAAAATATCTGATTTTTCAGGATATTTAAACCACTGATCATAAAATTTGTCCAACCAATCAGGACCGGTATACAGTATCGGTGGATATGTCAATGCAGAGATATAACCAGGCAAATCTTGTTTCAGTCGATAAATTGAAAACTGCCCCACATCCTTTTCATGTAAAAAAAGAGGTGCTTCAGTAAATATTTTTTTGACCTGTGGGGACAATAGGATCAACTGAGATATATTATACAGATTCATATGAATCGCCAGCGATTCAGGATTAATTTTTGATAAAATACAAGGTGTTGGGGTCTTTATTTCTTTAGAAAATTCAGTTTGTAAAAAGGTTAGAAATTTTGACGACAGGGATGACGAATAATGTATGCCTTCAAGGGTTTGTCTTCCTGAAAACAAGAACAAAGATTCAAACACCCGATCCCCGCCATATGGGCCATATCGGCTGCATTTTTCATAGCCCACACGCGGTGCATTTAAAGAATTGTCAGTATTCAAATACATGTTTAGGGCTTTGAAATATTCAAATCCACGAGCATATTTATACCCTTTAAACGTATCAGAATACCATTTTTGCACGTTTTTTTCATGCAATACGATTGTTGTAATCACACAAATCAAAACAAACAATATGGACATCAACTGAATGCCCCGTGATAAAAAAGATAGATACTGACCTGCGTAATATGAAAAAATAATAAGTATGATTATCAGCAATATTGGTGGTAAAAATCGGATATCAGGCACTTTTAAAAAATGCGCACAGAAATACATGGCAATACATACCCCGATCATCCACAAAAAAATGCCAGGATCTTTGGTGTCATGAAAGAATTGATAACATGCGGTTTTTCCCATTGGTGATACAAATACAATAATACCAAGCCATATTGTAAAACCAGCAAGAAAAAGCAAACCTGATATTTTAGATAATGAAAAAAACTGAATTTCTTTGCCAATACAGTGCAATAATCCATAACTGACCATAGCCATTAATAATATCAGGCAAATAACTGCATAAAAAATTATGATTTTTTGAATAACTGGATAAACATCTGTTTTGAACTCTTTTTTTAAAGGGATGACATAAAACACAATCATCGGAATGATAATCATGCAAAGCGTAACAGAAGTTATCAGAGCCAGTTTTAGCGAAACAAAATTTTGCCAGATCATATAAACTGGAATTGTGTATGCATTTCGCCAGGCGATTAAGGGCAAAATCCAAAAAGCCATTACGCCAAATCCAATCGCACAGACCTTTACAAGATAGACAGTCCGCTTTTTTGTAAAAAAGCCAAATAAAACAACTGAAATCGCTGGAATAAAAACAAACAAATGCGACAGGCCAATCAATCCTAAAACCAGACCATTTATTATAATGCGTCGGTCATTGGAAAAACCTTTAATCATAGATCCCATAAAAAAAGGCAGCAGTGAAAAAGCAAACATATAACAAAATTCGCCTGCCAGACTGGACAGAATATTCCCGCCAAACATTGTGTAGGTTTCATTGAACAGAAAAAGAAGTGTGGCGCAAGCACCAATAACAGGTGCTGGAAATCGGTATGCCATCAGTCGCAACCCCAGATATACAGAAACTGGCAAAAAATACCATCCGCTAACCATTACTATTTTTAGGCCCATTGTCAGCGGAACGCCGATATAAGATATCAAAACTGCCAATAAAAAAGGGGGGATAAAGTAAAAATTGAAATTGGGATACCCGCAAAAATTTGCCATATCCCAACCATAAAGCCGTGCATGGGGAATTAATGTATCTTTTAAATGAACAGCAACTTGATACCAACTTGCGCTATCGCCGCCTGTAGGAATTGTATCTAAAAAAATCAGTCTGAGATCAATAAACATACTGATAAATATGATAATGATCGACAAAAAGAAAATATCAAGAAAGATTTGAATTTTGGTCTGTTTTGTATTCATACGTATCAAGATAATTTTTTTAGCGCTTCAATTGCTTTTTTTGCAGCATGATCCCATGTCCATTGGGAATGAATGTCTATTGATGCCTTTTGTCCACGATCTTTTGCTTCTGCCTGATTTTTCCAGACATATTGCATCAAATCGCTTAAGTGTAAGAAATCAGGTTCAGCCCATTGGCCATAATAAGAAGATTTGCTGTAAAGCTGGCAACCGAGTGGATTTTCAATATCTGTCATTGTGTAGTCTAATAAATAGGCATTTTCATTCGTTGCAAATTCAGTCAGTCCACTATAGCCTGTAACAATTACAGGAAGTCCACAAGCCATAGCCTCAATTATAGGCAGTCCCCATCCTTCAGCACGTGTAGGCATCACAAAAGCATCACAACTGCGATACAGGGCGGCAAGTTCACTATTTTTGGCAAATGGACCAACACGTATGATTTTTTCGGGATGTCTTACCCCAAGATCATGAATGCAATTGTTAAAATCTAACGCCTTTGTATATGTTTGCAAGGCTATAATCAAGCGGACATTTGGATTGTCTTTGAATGCATAATCAAATGTAACAATCATTTCAGGCGTGGCTTTTCTTTCCTCAAATTTTCCAACATATAGGAATTTATAGGCATTTATGTCTTTTAATAATTGAAATCGAGTCCCCTCAGATGTAAATACGCGCCCATTGACACCTTCAGGTATGACCTGTATTGAATGTGCATCAATGCCATGGTTGATCAAAACTTTCTTGAACCATTGACTGGGTGTCCAGACAATATCTGTATAAGAAAAAGAATCCATCCAATCATCAGGAATTGATGTTGATTCCCAGACCACATACCCAATCTTTACGCCTGAACAGGAAGATAGCATATCCAGTTGGTGAATCGGACATATGACAATGTTGTAAACTGATTTTTTTTGGGGCATTATTTCATGGTTGATATAGTCAATGGAATTGTTCAGGCGTTTTGGCAGTTGAATATCAGATTCAAGCACAGGTATATAATTGCTCATTGCATCAAAAAAAGATCGTGTATGAATATGGCAGCCAGTTAAACCATCAAAGCAACCAATGGCATGAACATAGTTAGAATGATTTGGAATAATATCTGTTGTCATGTCAACTTTTTTCGTTTTGTCAGGGCGTTTTTCTATCAAAGCCCGGGATATCGTATGCCAATCAAATAATTCAGCTTCTCTAAACAATGTCATTGATGGATAACAGTCTGATTGATTTATGTGCATCTGCCAGTACCAATTGGGAAGTTTTGGCAATACCATAAAAACTGTTTTGGACATTGCCCCTGCGATATGACCGACCAAATTATCAAAAGAAAGAATAATATCCATTTGATCAATTGCTGTTGCCAGATCGTGGGAATCATCCAGAAATCTTGACAGATCAATCAAATTGTCTGGCATATTAATAGATTCTATTGATGACAGGGAGTAGTATCCAATGTGGAAAAAAGATAAATAACTCAATTGAAATATGGGCATAAGTTGGGTGAGCAAATGGAAATAATTCTTGATCTCAGCAGGTTCAGAAAACCAGGAAATACCAACTTTCAAGTTTAATGCACATGAGTGAATGAATGACGCCAGCGGGATATAATTTTTGGCTGGCTGAAGATAAGGCTTATCGTGAGTCATGGCTTCCCTGGAAAGATTTAACAAAAAAGGAAGGCTCTCCAAAGGTGCCTGGATATCAAATGTATCCACAGATTCACTGTCCTGATTATCAGGATAATAAAAGATTCGATCCACACGCAAGGAACTCATTGCCAGACGATACATACCAGGTGTCGTTTCAAGAACAACAGTACCGCCCAATTCTTTAAGTAATGGGGCAAAACGAAGATACATGATAAATGATTTGCCCTGAAATTCTGAGTAAAGGAGTATGGTTTTGTTTTTGAATGGTTGGCCATCCCAATGGGGTAAGTCGTATTTCCGACGTTCTGGTAGAAAATCGCAATGGCGTCTGAATTCGTACAATTGAAGTCCCTCTTGCCATTGGCCATTGTGCAACAAAAGCTGCCCCAAATCATAATTTATCCTGGCATTATTAAAGCCGCTATATTTTTGGGCATGTCTCAAGCACTTAATTGCAGTATCAATTTGTTCGCAATGTGCATATTGTTTTCCCAGGTGTTGCCATGCCTGTACATTTTGTGGATTTCTTCTGCACACACGTTGCCCATATAAAATGGCGTTATGCCTGTTTCCCTGCGCGGCAAATATCCCCAAAAGATTATGTTCCGCCTCCCAGGATATTGGATATAATGAAAGCACCCTTTGAAATGAAACTGTCGCCATTTGAGCATTTCCAGATTGATAATGAACTAATCCTTCATTAAAATTTGCATTCGCATTCGCATTTGGTTTGCGAGAAATTATTGACTGAAGCGCATCATGAACCTGATTCACAACATCTAGCCAGTCATCATTATCTATCGCCTTTCTAAAAATAAGACAGGTGGGATACCAGGGAGAATCAGATCGATCCAAAAGCCATCGCCAGTCAGGTTGCGGTGGTATCAACAGCCAGAAAGGAATCCCCAGCGCACCCGCAAGATGCGCGACTGATGTATCCACTGAAATCAATAAGTCCATCTGACACAATCCCAATGCAGTATCATAGAAATCATTGAAATATTGCGACAGGTCTACAATTTGTGTTTCATATTCCTTGACTGCTTTTGCATGAAGTCCTTTTTGAAAACTAAACCATCGAATACCAGGAATCGAAAATAATCTGTCCATTGTTGCCAATGGAATGGAACGTAATTTATCATTTTTGTTTTCAGGATTGCCTCCCCAGACAATCCCCACACGTAGCATATCGCATGACTGTTTTTCGATTGTTTGGTTCAATTCGGAATTTTGTTTTAAGATATCAGGAAATAAATAAGGTGTATTGCAGGGAATTGTTTGAGCACGGGTTTGAAACAGATAAGGCAGGCTCAAAAGCGAGCAATGAATATCAAATGGGGGTAATTTATCGCCTTGCGCAATCACCTGATCCACTTTAGGAATTGTTTTAAGTAATCTGGCTTGTTCTGTTCTTGCACCAAAAATAATGCGTTTAACCTTGCCGGCAATCATTGACAGGTATCGGCAAAAATGAATGTTATCACCAAAACCTTGTTCGCAGTATACAAACAAAGTTTTATTCTGTGCTGGACTGCCATCCCAAAAAGGCTGAATAAAATGCTCTCCAGTAAAAGGGCCGCGTCGCAATCGCCATTCATATTCTTTAAAACCATTGATATAATCACCTGAAATCAGTAACGTAAAACTCAGATGATAATGTGCATCTTTATAATCTGGTTGTATGGCAATGCTGTGTTTAAAATATTGAAGCGCCTGCTGGTATTGACTATTTTGATAATACAAATTACCGAGATTAAAAAATGTGCCAACAAGTGTTGGATTAATTGCAATCGCTTTATTAAAAGCGATTAAAGCTTGATCGCTTTGATTGCATTTGCCTAAGCAGTCCCCCATATTGTTATAGGCTTCAGCAAATGTCTGCCTGCAAGAAATAGCCATTTTATATTTTTCAATGGCCATCTCATATTTTTCCTGATCGTTCAATGTATTGCCCCAATTATACCATGCATTGGCATAGGATGAATCAATCTGGGTAGCCCGATTAAAACAGGCCTCAGCTTTTTGATATTGGCGTATTTTATTGAACAATATCCCCATGTTATTATAAGCAATGGCATGATTGGGTTGCATGCGAATGATCTGTTCATAACATTGCATGGCCAGATTTATCTGATTTTGATCGGCATATAGAATGGCCTGGTCAAAAAGGGATGTTATTGTTGGATTATTTGTCATTGTGCCTGATTTCTTGATGGTTCTCTTGAGTATTCCTTAATTAATAATGAATGTTTTTCATAAATATTCCTCACAATAAACCAATTCCCATGCTTTATAAACCAGAATAACTTTTTTTAGATTTGTATTTCGGATGCTATTTTTAACCCGATCAGATTTCTCATATTGGTCTAATTGTTTTTGCGCCTTTTGAATCTTTTCCTGAAGTTTCTTTTCTTTATAGTCACTTTTTGAAATATATTTTAGCTCAATCAGGTAAGAATATGTTAAGTCTGGATACTTTGCCA
>Ga0272440_1002854_pt1 | contig 13249 bp, 10 predicted proteins | sample SSMMMBAug17_FD_192440 | JGI IMG/M metagenome (GOLD analysis project Ga0272440, IMG submission 192440) | Marine sediment archaeal communities from Little Sippewissett salt marsh, Falmouth, MA, United States - SSM-MMB-Aug17 | ecosystem: Environmental > Aquatic > Marine > Wetlands > Sediment ...
TTGTCAAATAAAAAGGGAAGAAGTTTTCAACTACTTTTTGTTTTCCAGCTTGACAATATCGTTATTTGTTATCTAATAATGATATCAAAATTTTTTTATTATCGTTAACGCCTAATAAAAAAAGGGAAAATAATAAAATGAAAAACAAATATTATGAATCAATTGAAAGAATCCCAGAACTTGGGGAAATACTAAAAAAGTGTCCAAGTTACTCTTTTGCCAATAGCCTTGATGAATTATTTACACTTGCTTGTGGGAATTTAGAAAACAATTTTTTTGAAGTAAAATATAATTTACCAGGAAAAGGAGAATTTACAGAAGTCACTGTAGCAAGGGTTCGTAATGGAGTTGCCATTAATTTTACAGAACCATACATGAGAAGGAGAGATCCTGATTGTTTAGTAGTTGGTGATGATGGCCCCACAGATAAAAAAACATATCAGGAGAGGTTTGGAAAAAATTTTAATGATTTACGAAAGGAAACATTTTCTTGGTTAGCAGAACAAAAACTAGCTTTATTCGCTTTTCGAACCGGAGCAAATGAATTTGCCGAGGATGCTGTTGCTGTAGTCCCTTTAAATGCAGCTTTTTTTGCCTTGGGGCTGGCTTTATTACAAGGACTAACTCCAATTTCAGAACTTTCAAATGATTTCTCTCCAAGCACCGTAATTTATGTAGCGCCACCATTTAGACATACTCATTTAAATGGAAAGCAGGTTGTTGTTCACAACAGACTTTCTTCGCTATACGAAATTTTTTCTTATAATCTTTATCCTGGTCCTAGTGCTAAAAAGGGGGTGTATGGAGTTCTTATCAATCAAGGAGAAAATGAAGGTTGGGTGGTGCCTCATTGTTCGGCGGTTGAGGTTGTTACTCCCTATGATAATGTCGTAACCTTTATGCATGAGGGGGCTAGTGGCGGAGGAAAGAGTGAGATGCTTGAGCAGCCCCATCGAATGTCTGATGGCCGAATGAGGATTGGTCAGAATACGTCGACAGGAGAAAAATTATATATCGAAATCCCTCGCACCTGTGAACTGCACCCGGTTTGTGATGATATGGCTTTGTGTCATCCTTCGATCCAAAAGGATGATCGGAAATTATGGCTAATGGATGCTGAAAATGGTTGGTTTTTGAGGGTAGATCATATAACTGAATATGGCACTGACCCTGTTGTTGAAAAATTAACAGTGGATCCACCTGAGCCCCTTTTTTTCCTTAACATTGACGCTGTTCCTGGCAGTCGAGCTTTAATTTGGGAGCCTGTTGAAGATTCTCCAGGGAAAAGTTGTCCTAATCCCCGAGTAATAGTCCCAAGGGATATTTATCCAAATATCGTAAAAAGACCAGTATCTATTGATTATAGAAGTTTTGGAGTTAGAACTCCTTTTTGTTCAAAGGAAAATCCTAGTTATGGAATTATAGGTCTTTTCCACCTTCTCCCTCCTGCTCTTGCTTGGTTGTGGAGATTAGTTTCCCCACGGGGCTTTAGTAACCCTAGTATTGTTGATGATGGTGGCATGAGTAGTGAAGGAGTAGGAAGTTATTGGGCTTTTTCAACAGGCTTAAAAGTAAATCAAGGCAATCTGCTTCTTGAACAAATTCAAAACACATTAGCCACCCAATTTATCTTGATTCCGAATCAACATATTGGGATATGGAAAACCGGTTTTATGCCCCAATGGTTGGTAAGAGATTATTTAGCTCGGAGAGGATCAGCTAGGTTTAATGAAGAACAGATTGTTCCAGCAAGATCTGCTCTTTTGGGATATGCTTTAAAATCAATGCGGATAGAGGGCGCACGTATTCCTAACTTTTTATTAGAGGTTGATAAGCAGCCCGAAGTAGGGATAGAAGGATATGAGCAGGGAGCCAGTATCTTGCAAGAATTTTTTGAAGAAATTTCAAAGCAGTTTTTAACAAAAGATTTAAATTCTTTAGGACGTCAAATAATTGAGTGTTGTTTAGACAGAGGGGAAATTAGTGATTATGAGGACTTTTTCCCTGATTGTCATAACTTTATTATCCATAAATAGAAAAAAGCAATTTTGCTATTAAAGAGGTTCTCTATGTCTAATATAATGATACACGATTTTTTATTAGGATTTATTAAGATTTATATCCTTCATTATGCAGACTTAGAGCCTATTTTTGGGAAAGAATTCCATGATAAACTTTTTGCCAAGGGTTTTGATATCTCTTATGGAACTCTGTACCCCATGTTTCATAAATTTGAAAAAAAAGGATATTTAAAGCATGAAGAGAAGAACGTGAATGGGAAAATACGGAAATATTATTCTATTACCAAAGAGGGCCAGCAAGCCCTAAAAGAATCTAAAGTAAAGGTTAAGAATCTTTTTGAAGAGTTGTATGAACAATAATAATATTAATCTTGTTTTATACCCGAGCCTCATAATGTCACAGGAAATGTCATAGTAGTGTCACAGTGTCGAACCTAAAATCTTTTTTTAATTGACATTTTTTTTAAAATTGTTGAAATATACTGGTATTTTATTGGTCAGGTAGCTCAGTCGGTAGAGCAGAGGACTGAAAATCCTCGTGTCGACGGTTCGATTCCGCCCCTGACCAATTAATATAATCCCAGCCTTTTAAAATCTTCTTTACAATAGCTATAATTTTCGCTTTTAATATATTTAATGAAAATAATTAATTGGGGTGCCAGAGATGATTGATCCTAAGTTTTTTAATGAAGAGGGATTTGAATTAGTCAAAGAATTATTAATTAAGAGAAATATGGAGGGAGTGGTTGATTTAAACCTGCTCGCTCAAACAGTTGCGGAAAGGAAAAAGATTATAGTTGAATCTGATCAATTAAGAGAAAAAAGAAATAAACTTTCTAAAGAGATTGGCCAAAGAAAATCAAAAGGTGAAAAAGCAGAGGATCTAATGGCCGAAGTTCAGGGATTAGGGGATCAGATTAAAAAGTGGAACGAAAATCTTGATAAATTAAATGAAACTTTTAATGATTTGCATTTATCTATCCCCAATTTTTTAGATGAGTCTGTGCCAGTAGGAAAGGATGAGAATGATAATTTGGTGGTTAGGACTTTTGGGGAAAAACCTGATTTTTCTTTTAAACCCAAGCCCCACTACGAATTAGGTGTGGAGGCTGATACTCTAGATTTTGAGAGGGGAGTTAAGATCTCTGGCACTAGATTTTATCTTTATAAAGGTCTGGCTGCTAAACTTGAGCGAGCTTTAATCAATTTTATGCTCGATTTGCATACGCAGGAGCATAATTATACCGAAATTTTTGGTCCTTTTATTGTTAATGATCAGAGTATGATCGGAACAGGACAATACCCTAAATTTCAGGATGAATATTACCGGATGGAGCGGGATGGCCTCTCTTTAATCCCTACCGCTGAGGTAACTCTTACTAATATTTATCGAGAAGAGATTTTACCCCAAGAAGATTTGCCTATTAATTTAACAATGCAGTCCTCCTGTTTTCGGCGAGAAGCTGGGGCAGCTGGTAAGGATACCAGAGGTTTAATTCGGGTTCATCAGTTCCAAAAGGTTGAGTTGGTTAAATTTGTTGAACCAGATAAGTCCTCGGGAGAACTGGAAAATTTGCTAAAAAACGCGGAAGAGGTTTTAAAGCGATTAAATTTGCCTTATAGAGTAGTTTTACTTTCGAGTGGAGATACTTCGGCTTCTTCGTCTAAAACTTATGATCTTGAGGTTTGGATGCCTGGACTTAATCGTTATGTTGAGATTTCATCTTGTTCTAATTTTCTTGATTATCAGGCTCGTAGGGCTAAAATTAGATATAAAAGTAAACAGGGAGAAAAACCAGCTTTCGTTCACACTCTAAATGGATCAGCTCTAGCAGCTGGCCGGACTTTAGCCGCAGTTATGGAGAATTATCAGACCGAAACTGGAGAAATTTTGGTGCCAGAGGTTCTAAAACCATACTTTAATTTCTAAAAAATGAAAAAAATTAAAGTTGATGATCTTGAGTGGTTTTCTTTTAGACAACTTCTTTCTTTGGCCTTATTCAAAAATGAGCCCTTAGAAGTTAATTTTTCATCTTTTAAACAAGATTGTGAGGCTTTGTACAGTGATCTAGCTAAGACTATTTCTGAATTAGATTTAGGTGAGATCACAAGAAAGAAGGGATTAATTTTTTATTTTCCTAAAAAAAAGGAACATTATAAAATATCTTTAGATTTTGATAAGTTTTCTTCTTTAATAGAAGTTTTTTTATTTTTACTCCCAACTCTATTTAAACAAAAATTTAGAACAATTTTAGAATTTGCTGGAGTCACTCATTCCCCTTTATCCTATCCAACCTCCTTTATTAAAGAGACCTTTTTGTCTATTTTGGAACGGATGGGCCTTTATGCTAGCTTAAATTTGAGGCGATTCGGTTTTTATGGTTCTGGTGGAGGCCAGATCGAAGCTCGGGTTTATCCAGCTGAATTAAAAAAATATTCTTATTCTTTTAAAGGTGAAGGTAAAAATATTTTAGGAGCTAAGATATTTATCTCTAAAATAGACTCTAAATTAGCAAAGGAAGCTAAAGAATTTTTACAAGATGGTTTGAAACTTTCGGAGCAGAAAATAGGCATTATAGAAATATTAGATTCGGATGGTTTTGGCAATTCTTTACAGGTTTTTTGTGAGGCTGATGGCTTCAATTATTTATTTTTTCGAGAAATAGAAATTTATAATTCAGCTGGTAATTTTATCTATGATCACGAACAGAGTAAAAATGTTTGGCAAGATTTAGTTAATGAGTGCCAGAGGTTTCAAGAGAAAAATATTATTCCTGACTATTTGATGAGGGAATTAACCTTTTTTTTGTCGATTTTTTCTTAGTCTATATCTTTTGGAGATAATTTTAAAAAAATTTTTTCATCTCTGGCACCCAAAAATTTATATTCAATGATCAGAAGTTGCTTTTGATCTTCGAATGTGCCGTTTTTTTAAAATATTTTATGTTGATTTATTTATTTGCCCAGCTGTTGAATCCTTAAAATCTATCTTTGCGTTTCATAATTGGATTTGAGGGATCATAATATGGAGAAAGTTATTTAATTGACAAAGCTTTAAAATAGAATTTTATTCATAATGATATGCCTAAAAGAAATGATATAAAAAAGATTTTAATTATTGGCTCTGGGCCGATAGTGATAGGTCAGGCTTGTGAATTTGATTATTCTGGGTCTCAAGCTTGTAAAGCCTTGAAAGAAGAGGGTTACGAAGTTGTTTTAATTAATTCTAACCCAGCTACGATTATGACTGATCCAGAATTAGCGGATCGGACTTATATCGAACCGATAACGGCTGAGGTTATTGAAAAAATAATAGAGATTGAAAAAATAGATGCTGTTTTACCAACCGTTGGGGGGCAAACCGCCCTTAATGTCACTTTAGAGGTTTTTAAAAAAGGGATTTTTGATAAATATCAGGTTAGGTTATTAGGGGCTAACGCCAAATCGATTGAAAAAGCCGAAGATCGGGATCTTTTTAAAAAAGCAATGCTTGATATTGGTTTAGATGTTCCTAAATCAGCTTTAGCTTCATCTTTAGAAGAAGCCGAAAAAGTTTTGCAAGAGATAGAGATTAAACTGCCAATTATTATTCGTCCGGCTTTTACTCTTGGTGGAACCGGTGGTAATATCGTTTATAATAAAGAGGATTTTGTTAATTTTGTTAAAAAAGGATTAGATGAATCCCCGATTAGTCAGGTTTTGCTAGAAGAATCGGTTATTGGTTGGAAAGAATTTGAGCTAGAGGTAATGCGGGATCATCACGATAACGTGGTTATTATCTGTTCGATCGAAAATCTTGACCCGATGGGAATTCATACTGGAGATTCTATTACAGTGGCTCCTCAACAAACTTTGACCGATAAAGAGTATCAGGCTTTAAGAGATATGGCTATTAAAATTATTCGCGAGATAGGGGTCGATACGGGTGGGTCAAATATTCAGTTTGCTATCAATCCTGTTGATGGACAGGTTAAAATTATTGAGATGAATCCTCGGGTTAGTCGTAGTTCAGCTTTAGCCTCTAAAGCGACTGGTTTTCCGATCGCTAAGATTGCGGCTAAATTAGCCGTTGGTATGACTCTGGATGAGATTGCCAATGACATCACGCAAGAGACGCCAGCCTCTTTTGAACCAACCATTGATTATGTGGTTGTTAAAGTTCCTCGGTGGGCTTTCGAAAAATTTGAGGGGGCTAATTCTACTTTAGGGGTTCAGATGAAATCTGTGGGCGAAACTATGTCTATTGGACGAACCTTTAAAGAATCATTACAAAAAGCTTTTCGTTCTTTAGAAATAGACCGTTATGGTCTAGGGTCTGATGGTGAACTAAAGCTAGAAGAGACTTGGCATCATGGTTCAGAGCGTGAACAACAAGATCTTATTGAAAAAAATCTTCTAAATCCTCAAGAGAATCGTCTTTTTTATCTAAAAGAAGCTTTGAACCGGGATTGGCCGGTTGAGCGGATTTTTGAGTTAACTAAAATTGATCCCTGGTTTATTGCTCAGATTAAGGAGTTAGTCCAACTCGAAAGAGATTTTATTAGCAATTACAAGCAATCTGGTTATCAACTTAGCGAAATAGAAAAAATGAAAAAAAATGGTTATTCTGACCGGCAATTAGCTTATTTAGCTCATAACGAGGAGCTTCTGCCGATTTATCATCAGGGGATTAAATTTCATAAAGATTATTTTACTACTTTGGCTCAAAAAGAGGCTGAAGTTAGAGATTTTAGAGAGAAAAATCATCTTTATCCTACCTATAAAATTGTAGATACTTGTGCTGGTGAATTTAAGGCTTTTACCCCTTATTACTATTCTTCTTATGATGTTGAGGATGAGGTTAGTTTAAGCCAAAATAAAAAAGTTATAATTTTAGGTGGAGGCCCTAACCGGATAGGGCAGGGAATCGAATTTGACTATTGTTGCTGTCACGCTTCTTATGCTTTAAGAGAACAAGGTCTAGAATCAATTATGGTTAATTCTAATCCCGAAACAGTCTCGACTGATTATGACACTTCGGATCGTCTTTACTTTGAGCCACTTACTTTAGAAGATATTTTACATATTTATCGGCAAGAGAAACCTGAAGGGGTCATTGTTCAATTTGGGGGCCAAACTCCTTTACGTTTAGCTAAAAAATTAGAGGCCAAGGGAGTAAAAATTTTAGGGACTTCTCCCGATTCTATTGATAGAGCTGAAGATCGAGAAAGATTTGCTGATGTAGTCAATAAATTAGGTCTCCTTCAACCTGAAAATGGTTTAGCCTTTACCCAAGAAGAGGCTTTTGCCATTGCTAAAAAGATCGGTTATCCGGTTTTAGTTAGACCCTCTTATGTTTTGGGAGGGAGAGCCATGGCGATTATTTATGATGAGTCAAGTCTCAATATTTATATGAAAAATGCGGTTGATATTTCGCCAGAGCATCCGGTTTTGGTTGATAAATTTTTAGAGGATGCGGTTGAAGTTGATGTTGACGCTCTTAGTGATCAGGAGACTGTTTTTATTGGAGCGGTCATGGAACATGTGGAGGAGGCGGGGATCCACTCTGGTGATTCGGCTTGTTTGATTCCTCCTTTAAGTATTTCTCCAGAGATGATTAAAAAAATAGAAGAAGAGACTATTGCTTTAGCTAAAGAGTTAAAGGTGATTGGTCTTTTAAATATTCAGTTTGCTATTAAAGATAATTCTTTATATGTGATTGAGGTTAATCCTCGGGCTTCTCGGACGGTCCCTTTTGTTTCTAAAACAATTGGAGTCCCTTTAGCTAAAATGGCGGTTAAAGTAATGTTGGGCCAAACATTAAAGGATTTGGGCTTAACTGAGTCTAAAAAGATCCCTTACGTTAGTGTTAAAGAAGCGGTTCTTCCTTTTAATAAATTCCCTGGGGTTGATACTCTTTTATCTCCGGAGATGAGATCAACGGGAGAAGTTATGGGAATATCGGATAATTTTGGGGAATCCTTTTACAAAGCGACTTTAGCGGCCGGGGATAAATTAAAGACCTCTGGCACTATTTTTTTAAGTATCAATCGAAAATCTAAAGAAGAGTTGTTGAATGAGATTAAAGCTCTTCATGAAAATGGTTTTAGGTTAGTGGCTACTGAAGGCACAGCCGCTTTTTATAATGAGCATCAGATTCCTTGTGAGATGATTTATAAGGTTAGTGAAGGACGGCCTAATGTGATTGATTTGGTTAAAAACGAAGAGATTGGTTTAATTATAAATACTCCGATGGGGAAAACATCTAAGGATGATGCTTTTAATATCCGCCAAACAGCGATTAGATATCATATTCCTCTTATGACTACTATTGCTGCGGCTAAAGCTGCTATTCATGGTTTACTCGAAGTAAAACAAAAACAGAATCTTTCGGTTAAAGCTATCCAAGATTATCATCAAGAGGTAAATTAATTTATGACTAAGCAAGTATTATTAGATGCTAAGGAAATTAATAAAATTATAAATCGACTAGCGAAAAAGATAGCCCAAGAGGTCGATGATTTTGATAAATTTGCAATTGTTGGAATTCAGACCCGGGGAGTTGAACTTGCTCGAAGAATTAAAGCTAAAATAGAAGAATCTATTAAGAAATCTATTTTAAGTGGTACTCTGGATGTCAGTTTTTTTAGGGATGATTTAGCTACTCGAGGGACTTTACCTGTCATGAAAGAGACTGATATTACTTTTGATATTTCAGGTCTTAATATTCTTTTAGTCGATGATGTTATTTTTACGGGCCGAACTATTAAAGCGGCTTTAGAGACTTTAATGACCTTTGGCCGACCAGCCAGGATTAGTCTTTTAAGTTTTGTTGATCGAGGTAACCGACAACTTCCTTTTCAGCCTGATTATTGCGGTTATAAAGTTAAAACCAGGGTGGAGGATGATGTTAAGGTCTTACTGAACGGAGTAGATAAAGAGCCTGATTCAGTTGTTCATATTAAGGATAAATCCAAATGAAAGAGCTAATTATTATTGGAGCTGGTCCAGCTGGATTAACTGCAGCTATTTACGGAGTTAGAGCTGGTTTAGATCTTTTAGTGGTCGAAAAGTTTTCTCCAGGAGGGCAGGTTCTAAATACCTACGAATTAGAAAATTATCCTGGTTTTGCTGAGCCAATTCCTGGTTGGCAGTTAATGGCAGATATGGAAAAACAGGCTAAAAGACTTGGAGTTGAAATTCAGAGTGCCGAAGTTATAGGTCTTGAAAAAAAAGACGAATTTTTTTTAGTTCATTTGGGAAATAAGCAGATTTTAGAAGCTAAAAGTGTGATTGTGGCAGCTGGTTCAGCTAATCGTAGTTTGGATATTCCGGGCGAAAAAGAATTTTTAGGGCAAGGAGTTTCTTATTGTGCCACTTGTGACGGGGCTTTTTATAAAGATAAAGAGGTCGCTGTTATTGGAGGAGGGAACACCGCCTTAGAAGAGGCTTATTTTTTAACTAAATTTGCCAGCAAAATTTATCTACTTCATAGACGGGATCAATTTCGGGGGGATAAAATTTTACAAGACAGAGTTTTGGCTAGCCCTAAAATCAAAGTTCTTTATAATCGAATCCCTAAATCTATTTTAGGGGAGGGTAAGATTAATAAATTAATTGCTGAAAATGTTCAGTCTGGAGAGCAAGAAGAATTATCCGTAGAAGGAGTTTTTATTTTTGTTGGTTTTAATCCTAATACTAGTTTTATACCCAAGGAGGTTTTGACCTCAAAAGGTGAAATTGTAGTTAATACTCAGATGGAAACTCCTCTAAAAGGTCTTTTGGCAGCTGGAGATTTAAGGCAAGATTCCAGGCGGCAGATTGTTATGGCTGCTTCGGATGGGGCTAACGCCGCTATGAGTGCGTATGAGTATTTATTGAATTAAAAATATAACTAACAATAGTAAATGTCATTATTGTAAAGGTCAAGGATGGTTTCAGGTTTTAGAGTAGTTTATATGCTTTTAAAGTTTTAAACAATTAGGTAACATTTTTAAAAAATCGAGACACTTATTGTAATCAAGTTCGTAAAAGTTTACGCCAATATTTATGGTTTTGTAATATTCGACTCTATTATTTTTGTAATATTCTTCAGAGGGGATAGTCCAAAAATCTTTCCCTAGTTTTTCAGTTATAAACCATTTCTCTAACAAACGAGCGGCTCGACCATTTCCGTCTTGAAAAGGATGGAGATGAACCAAACGGAGATGAATCAAGGAGGCAAAATAAAAAACTTCCTCTTTGGTTAAGGTGCTGTCCAAAAGGGTTTTAATTTCATCAAAAAAAGTAGCCATCCCCTCTTTAACAAATTCAGGTTCAATTGCTAAATAAACAAGACCAGATTTATCAAAAACACCAATTTTTTCTAAGCGATATTTTCCTCTTTTGCTTTTGATTAGCAGGCTTTTCGAAAAAAAATTATGACAATTTAATAAATTTTTTTCGGAGAGAGGGTTTTTTTGGGCAAAAGAATAGGCTTCTATTAGATTTTTAATCTCTTCGGCCTCTTTATCTGGTTTTAATCTAATTTTATTTAGTTCGTAATTCATATAGGAATTTAGATCAAGACTATTACCTTCGATATTGGCGGAATAAACGGCTGAGGCTTTTTTTAAATAATCAAATTGACCAGAGGTTTTAGCAAAATTAAAATTTTTTATTAGGCTTGGAATTTCATTTCCAATTTTTTGAGAATACTTTTTTAGGTATGTTTTTTCAGTAAGTTTCATTAAAAATTTTAATAATAATTCTAAAAAATAATAGAAGAATATTAAATTATGTAAATTAAAATTTATTTTTGTATTTTTATTTAGTTAATAATTGATTTTCTATAAATTTATTTTAATATTTAAAGACAATTGATTAGTTAGAGGTTGTTATATGAAAAATTTGGTTATAATATTTCTTCTAAATCCTTCATAGAAAAACCGATTTTTTTAGAAAAAATTTCTGGTGGTTCAGAATAAAAATTTATTCTGTTTTTTTTAGTGGGATGAGTAAGGGATAGAGCGTAAGCATGTAAAAGAATTTGTGATGGGCCTAAAACTTCACCCGAACCATACTTTTTGTCCCCTATAATAGGCAGACCGACCGAACTTAGTTGAGTTCTGATTTGATGTTTACGGCCAGTTAAAAGCTGAATCATTAGCAGAGAATATTTTTGGTTAGAAATTAGCTCTTTATATTTAAGAGCAACTTCTTGTGAGCCTTTTTGAGGAGAATCGATAATCTTGGAAAAGTTATTTTTCCTAAGAAGATGTTGATTTAATTCGATCCAATCGTTGCTTTTTTTTATTTTATCATCCCCAGGGACAAGAGCCAAATAAATTTTAGTCGTTTTTTTTTCTCTAAATTCTTGGCTTAAGCGACTAGCCGCTTTGGAGGTTTTGGCAAAAATCATCACCCCTGAGACGACTTTATCGAGCCGATGGACTAACCCTAAAAAAACATTACCTGGTTTATTGTATTTTTTTTTAAGGTCTTGTTTGGTTTTTTCTAACAAGGAGATCTGGCCACTTTTATCTCCCTGGCTTAAAATTCCAGCTGGCTTGTTGACCACAATAAGGTGATTGTCTTCGTAAATAATTTCTATCATAAAAAGGTCTAAGTTTTTGGTGGATGATTTGTTTTTGTCATGTCTGTGGAAACAAGAATACACTTTAATCATGAAGTGGATCCCCGCCTGCGCGGAGGTGACTTATATAAAGTTTATAATTAGCTATTAATTTAAATTTTATATTTTAATTAAAAAAAGGGATGCTAAAACATCCCCCCTTTTAATTTTAAAACTTTTTAAAAATATAAAAATTATTTATGACATTTGTTACATTTAGTCGGAGCACCTTTTTTCTTGTTAGCTTTATGGCATTTTTTTATACAGGTTTCATGAATTCTTTTACCCATTCTATCCTTTTTTTTATCCTGATGACACCCTTTGGCGGCACAAGATTTATTGAATTTACCAACATGATGGCAAGTTTTACATTTTTTCCCTGCTTTTTTATGTTTGTCGTGATTAAAGGTTACAGCGCTTTTTTTTGCACCTGTTTTTTTAATAGTTATTTCTGCTTTTTTGGCCATAATACCCAGGCTAAAGGCAAAAAGCATTATAACTGCAAAACTTATTAGTCTTTTTTTCATAGTACTCTCCTTTTAGGAAAATAAATTTTAAATCATTTTAAAGCGATTTAAATAATTTAGTCAAGTTTGTTTAAAATTTCGAAGAGAAAAAATAGTAGCCCTTTTTCTTCAACAATTTATAATTTATAATATGAAAAAAATTCTTCTTTTTACAGCTGATAATGATTTCTATGAAGGGTCCTTAAACAAAAGGGGGTTTGCCACGATATCTGCTGATCTATCTTTTGTTCAGGGTAAATTATTAAAGTTTAAAAAAGTAGATTCTTTTGATTATGTAATTTATGAAAATTACCTTAATGATCTTGATTTTACCCAAGAATTTTTAAATTTTTTAGCTAAGGCTCGAAAAGAGGTTATTTTTTTAACTAATGAAATAAGTCCTGATGAACGAAAAAATCTTCTTAGTTTTGGGATAATAGATGTTTTACCTCCTCGTAATATTGAAAAAATTATCTTAACTGTAAAATTTAAAGTTGAGTCGATTAAAAATGTTAAGGGCCAATTTATTATTTTGGATGATAATCAGGTTATCAGAAATAATTTAGAAAGGATTATAAACCGTTTTAACTATAAATCTTTTTTTGTTGATTCGGTTGATGATGTTTTTTCTCACTTGAAACAGCCAGATATACATTTTGTTTTTTTAAATTTGGGGTTTTCTGGTCTAAATTTAAATGATCTTCTAAAAAAATCATATGCCTACTCCGAGATTAAAAAAATTCCTTTTATAGTTTATAAGGATATGGATCTTGGTCTTTTTGTTAATGAGATTGTTTCTGGTCTTAATAAGTTGACTAAAGTTATTTTATCCCCAGAAGAGCTATATAGTTTTTTGATTGATCTTATTTATAAAAAGGAACTTGTTGCGCTGGTAGAAAAATTAAAAGAAGATTCTTATCCAGCGACTTATTCTTTTTTTAGGGATAAAAATTTAAATCAGATTTATTTTTCTGAAGGGGAAAAACTTTTTTCTTCGGAAAATATATTGCTAACTGAAAATACAGATAGAATTATTTATCTAACTAATTTCATTCGGGATATCGTTTTTAGGGTTGAAAGTCTAAAGTGGTTGCGGAAAGAGAATCAATCAGAAGATATTAAAACTTGTG
>Ga0272440_1002855_pt1 | contig 13248 bp, 5 predicted proteins | sample SSMMMBAug17_FD_192440 | JGI IMG/M metagenome (GOLD analysis project Ga0272440, IMG submission 192440) | Marine sediment archaeal communities from Little Sippewissett salt marsh, Falmouth, MA, United States - SSM-MMB-Aug17 | ecosystem: Environmental > Aquatic > Marine > Wetlands > Sediment ...
TATCAGATTAAAAAGCTGCCGAAATTTTCAGAGCCGCGCGCGTTAGCAAGCGGCATTGCACTTGAAGCAATATAAAGCAGGATTTTGTTTTTCCGATACATATACATAAACATAGTGCCCTTTGGGCAAATTTTAGATTATCCTAATTTTTGTGCATCTTCGGAAAGCCTGCTTGATATTTGCTTCAAGTACAGTCCCGCTTGCTAACGCGCGCGGCTCAGATTAAAAAGCTGCCGAAATTTTCAGAGCCGCGCGCGTTAGCAAGCGGCATTGCACTTGAAGCAATATAAAGCAGGATTTTGTTTTTCCGATACATATACATACATATACATGGACTTATAATGTATTTTTAATGAAACGTGCGCCAGCCGGATTCGAAATAATTTGTCCAATTTTTGGGAATGCCCCCCAAAAAACATCAAGTTTATAACAAAATTAAAGATAGATATCAATTCAATATAACTATCAAAGCAATTATTTATCATAACTTTCTATTTCTAGTATTTATTTTATTTAAAAACTATGTTACTTTGAACTTAAGTTCCATCAAACAAACAAAGGAGGTTTTATGCGTATACGTCATCGTTCTGTCTTATTTGCATGCATATTATTTTTTACATTAACTGGTTTTAGTCATGCAGAGACAAACATCTTAACAGGAAAAAAAGTCATTGTGGGCACCAAGCCAGCACCACCCTTTTCCTATAAAAATGATAAGGGGGTTTGGACAGGCATCAGCATTGATTTATGGCGAAACATTGCAAATGATTTAGGGGTGCAATACGAACTAAAAGAATTTGATTTAAAAGGCTTGCTCAATGCGGTTAAAAACAAGTCTGTTGATTTTGGAGTTGCTGCAATTACGATTACACCTGCAAGAGAGAATGTGTTTGATTTTTCACATGCATTCTATCATACAGGTTTAGGTATTGCTGTACCTGTCAAAAAACAAAGCAGTCCCATTTTGACCATTGTAAAACAGGTCTTCTCATTACAATTTTTGGGGTATCTTGCCACCCTGGTTTTTACACTACTGTGTGTCGGCTTTCTCATCTGGTTGGCAGAAAAGCGAAAGAATCCAGATCAATATCGTAAAGGTTTCAGAGGGATTTTGGATGGTTTTTGGTGGTCAGCAGTTACCATGACCACAGTGGGCTATGGGGACACTGTGCCCAGAAGTGGCTTTGGGCGATTGATTGCACTTATATGGATGTTTATGGCGATTATTATTATATCATTTTTTACTGCGGGCATTGCGTCATCATTGACTGTCAGTCAATTGGATTATGGGGTCAAATGTTTTGATGACCTTAATCATGTTGTGGTTGGAAGCCTCGAAAAATCAACAACAACACGTTATCTTCAAAAGAAAAATATTCAACCCAAAACCTTTGGTTCTGTGTTGGATGGATTGAAAGCCCTTTCTGAAGGTAAAATTGATGCCATGGTTCATGACCGGCCCATTCTACAATTCTATGAAAATACTGAACTAAAAGGTAAAGTGACTGTGATTAAGGCCATGTTTAATCCGCAAAGCTATGGAATTGCGATGCCTGCAAAAACACCTTATCGTGAATCAATTAATCATGAATTGCTTAAACGATGGACCAATGAAGAATATTGGACAAAATTAACCCGTAAATACCTGGGTCATTAATTTTGATATAGGCGCTTTTTTGGGAATGCCCCTTGTTAAAAAAACTTTTATTATTGAGGAGAAACCATGTCCATTCAAGTTTACAACTCCCTGCACAGAAAAAAAGAAATTTTTGAGCCCCTGACACCGGGCCACGTCAATATGTATGTCTGCGGCCCCACTGTGTATGATGATGCCCATATCGGTCACGCGCGATCGGTTGTTGTTTTTGATATGATCCTTCGATACTTAAAAATGAGGAACTATACAGTAACCTACATTCGTAATTATACCGATATTGATGATAAAATTATCCAGCGCGCCCAAGAACGTGGCATCACAACAGAACAATTATCACAACAATATATCCAGGCGTTTGATCAGGATATGCAAGCCCTTTTTGTTCAAAAGCCGGACATCCTACCCAAAGCAACAGAACATATTTCGGAAATTATCCAATTGGTTTTATCTTTAATTCAAAAAGGGAATGCTTACGTTATTTCCGGTGATGTCTTTTTTTCTGTTGAATCCCATGATCATTATGGATGTTTGTCCGGTCGCAAATTGGAAGATATGACTGCCGGTGCTCGTGTCAATGTGGATACCCGCAAACGCAATCCCCATGATTTTGCCTTATGGAAATCTGCAAAGCCTGGTGAGCCATTCTGGGAAAGCCCTTGGGGAAAAGGTCGTCCAGGATGGCACATTGAATGTTCTGCCATGAGCATGAAATACCTGGGACACAGTTTTGATATTCATGGGGGCGGAAAAGATTTGATTTTTCCGCATCATGAAAATGAAATCGCGCAATCTGAAGCTGCCAATGGCACTCCATATGCCAAATATTGGGTGCATAATGGCTTTGTTAATATCAATCGTGAAAAAATGTCCAAATCTTTGGGAAATGTGGTGCTGATCAAAACGCTTGTTAAACAATACCCGCCTGAGGCCATACGATTATTCTTATTATCCAGCCACTATCGCAGCCCTATTGATTTTAACGACCAGGCCATGTATGATGCTGTTTCAGCTTTGAACAAACTTTATGCGACCCTTGAGCGCATTGAATCCTGCCAAATCCCTGTTGACAAAAAAATGACCGGTAACCTGTGGCAAAAATTCTGTGATGCGATGGATGATGATTTCAATTCTGCTCAAGCCATCGGATATCTCTTTGATGCCATTCGACAACTCAATCGATTGCTTGATCAATCCTCTTCCCTATCTCATGAACAATCCAATGACGTGGCCAGTATTCAAACAGACATACAGAAAATTGGTGAGGTATTGGGTCTTTTTAATCAAACTCCTGCTGAATATGCACAAGATCAAAAAAAAAGTAATAAAGGAGAACAAGATGCCGATGATATTGACCAGCTCGTTACCGAACGTTTTCAAGCACGTAAAAACAAAGATTGGGCCCGCGCTGATGCCATACGTGATCAATTAAAAGACATGGGAATCGTCATTGAAGACCGTCCTGATGGCTCCCGATGGAAATATGCAGGGCATTAATAATGAACATATTCCACATCCAATCTGATTTTAGCCCCAAAGGCGATCAACCATCTGCAATTAAGCACTTAACAAAGGGTGTTCAAAAGGGAAAAGCTCATCAGGTCTTGTTGGGCGTTACAGGTTCAGGAAAAACATTTACAATGGCCCATGTCATTGCGAACTTACAGAAGCCCGCCCTGATCCTGGCGCCGAACAAAACCCTGGCAGCACAACTCTACAATGAATTTAAATCGCTCTTTCCTGAAAACGCGGTGGAATACTTTGTCAGCTACTATGATTATTATCAACCTGAAGCCTATTTACCAACAACAGATACATATATTCAAAAAGATTCGTCCATCAATGAAATGATTGATAAGCTGCGTCATTCTGCCACACGATCAATTCTATCTCAAAACGATGTGATCATTGTTGCCAGTGTATCCTGTATTTATGGTTTGGGAGCACCTGAAGATTATATCGCCATGCGATTAGATTTGAAGCCTGGCATGACATATCAACGTGATCGACTGCTCAAAGATTTGGTGCATATGCTTTACGAACGTAATGATATTGATTTTCATCGGGGTGTTTTTCGCGTTAGAGGGGATCGGGTCGAAATTTTTCCGGCCTATGAGGAAGATCGCGCTGTTCGCGTGGATTTTTTTGGTGATGAAATTGATGATATTCGAGAAATTAACCCGCTGACCGGTGATGCTGTCCAAAAACTTAAGCGGGTAATTATTTATCCCGCCAGTCATTATGTGATTACTGATGAAACATTTAAATACGCCATTGAGACCATAAAACTGGAACTTAAGGAACGAATTGATTTTTTTCAAAAAAACAATAAACTTATCGAAGCTCAACGCATTGAAGAACGTACCATGTACGATCTGGAAATGATTCTGGAATTGGGCTACTGCAATGGCATTGAAAACTATTCACGCCATCTGACAGGTCGTCAGCCAGGTGCCCCCCCGCCCACATTGTTCGATTATTTTCCAGATGACTTTATTATGTTCATTGATGAAAGCCACATCGCCATTCCTCAACTCATTGGCATGTATCGTGGTGATCGGGCAAGAAAAGAAACCCTGGTCAACTATGGTTTCCGCCTACCATCGGCACTGGATAATCGTCCTTTGAAATTTGAAGAATTTACAAAAAAAGTACCCCAGCTTATTTATGTATCTGCCACACCAGCAGATTATGAAAGAGATAAAGCAGGAAAAGCCATTGTTGAACAAATCGTTCGCCCCACTGGCCTGATTGATCCTGAAATTGTAATACGCCCGGCAAAACATCAGGTTGATGACTTGCTTGATGAAATCAAAACAACCATCCAAAAAAAATTACGTGTATTGGTCACGACCCTGACCAAACGAATGGCCGAAGATTTAACAGAGTATTATCATGATTTGGGACTTCGTGTGCGATATCTTCATTCTGAAATCAAAACACTTGAACGTATGGATATCATTGGTGATTTACGTGCGGGCAAATTTGATGTCCTTGTCGGCATCAACTTGTTGCGTGAAGGTCTGGATATTCCTGAAGTTGCACTGGTTGCGATTCTGGATGCAGATAAGGAAGGCTTTTTACGTTCAACCCGTTCACTCATTCAAACATTTGGACGCGCCGCAAGAAATGTGAATGGCAAGGTCATTCTTTATGCAGATAAAATTACGAAATCCATGCAATTGGCAATTGATGAAACTGATCGTCGAAGAAAACGTCAAAAAGATTTTAACACAAAACATAATGTCCATCCGGAAACTGTTTCAAAAGAAATTACTCGTGTTTTCTTTCCAACAATTGCTGATAGCTACTATGAACCAGATTTGAAAGCTGCTGAAGAAGTCAGTGAATACATCGCAACTCCGAAAAAAACCAAACAAAAAATCAAAGAATTGGAAAAAGAAATGTATGCAGCGGCAAAATCTTTGGATTTTGAAAAAGCGGCTGAGCTTCGAGATGAAATCCAACGCTTGAAGAAATAATGATATTAATTGTGTCGAATAATGTGCTCGCTATCTATCAAATTCCCCCCTTCATTCGCTTTAAAACATAGGCTTGATGCCAGTTTTTGTTCCAAGGCAAACATTTGATCGTCAAACCTTGGTTTCTCCTGGCATATTTTTTGCCCTCTCGCTCCCATGCTCTGCGTGGGAATGCATATTGGACGCTCTGCGTCCAGTGCATTGTAAGTAAGCGATCATCAATTTTAGGGTAGATCGTAGTAAATATTTTGTTATTCGTCTGGTTGGTCGAACCCTTATGTTCATGTATATGTATCGGAAAAACAAAATCCTGCTTTATATTGCTTCAAGTGCAATGCCGCTTGCTAACGCGCGCGGCTCTGAACATTTCGGCAGCTTTTTAATCTGAGCCGCGCGCGTTAGCAAGCGGGACTGTACTTGAAGCAAATATCAAACAGGCTTTCCGAGTATTCACAAAAGTTAGGATAATCTAAAATTTGCCCGAAGGGCACTATGTTCGACTTCAAACAAACCGAAACCAAACCTATGTTAGAGACCTCATGGGGACGTCTATCTATAATGGGGACGTCTATGATTTTATGCTTTTCTTCAACACATTCCTGTATAAAATTGAATTTTTTAGAGAATATCACAAAAGCATAGACGTCCCCAATAATTGCACTGGCTACTACATGATCAACAATATTCCCAGGCCAACGACTATGTGGTCACAATAACTTCAAGTAATTACGAAAAAGCAGTCAAATCAGACCAAAGCACTGGAACTGCGGTTGATTTTACCCTTGAGTAGGGTGGTTCTCTATCCGGTAAAGTCATTGAACAAGATGGTGCCCCCCTTGCAGATGTACTGGTATCAGTTGAATCAAAATCAGCGCACTTTTCAGGCGTACAACGCACCGATATGAATGGTGAATTTACAGTGATCGGCCTGCCGCGCTATCTTGATAATGGCTAATAAGATGCAAAGACTCTAACGCTTTATCCGATTTTATGAACGAAATACTCTAACGCTAATATGAATTAAGCCATTAATATAATAGTATTTGCATTAATAAGCACTCAACCAGGCTATTGACAAAATACTCTAACGTTTTTTTATTATCATTTATATTTTTTGTAATTAATTTGTTTAAGGTACTTATACCTGCCGTTGCCGAAATTGAGCATTCCTTGTATGAAATTCACTTCCCCTAAACTGTACATACGCCCGAACCTTATGTTCGCCCCCAAATTATACATACACCCAACTTGCGATTTATACCATCGCTTTACTCTATAACTGATTAATTTAATTGAATTTTAAATTAAATAATTTTTTTTCGAGATATTTTAAGAAATATCTGCTTCGACCCAAAGGAAACCTCTGAATATATTTTTCGTACTTTCCAAAACAATTCAATTGCAAAATTTTATAAGAATGTATATTCTAAATCAATACGCCATTTTTTACAGATTTCGCTCGCAATATTTAACACTTAGCAGGATCAACCAATATGAATTCATTCCCCGGCTTCAACACAATTGCTTGCATCTATGACAGCAGGAGCACCAAAATCTATAGATGCCGACAACAATCAGACAATTTGCAAGTCATTATCAAAATGCTCAACCAGGATTTTCCATCAAATGAAAGCCTTGATAAATTTCGACATGAATACGAAATAGCTCGCAAGCTCAATTTTGATGGAATCATCAAAATGTATGAGTTGCAACAGGTCAACAAAAGCTGCTTCATTGTTATGGAAGATTTTGATGCGGTTTCATTGCAACAGTTGATTTCAAAGAAACAATTGTCCCTTGAATATGCACTACATATTGCCATTTCAATATGTAGCATACTTGGAAAAATGCATGAAAAAAACATTGTTCACAAAGATGTCAATCCGGGTAATATATTGATTAACAGTGAATCAAACATGATCAAACTGATTGATTTTGGATTGGCATCAGAATTATCATCCCAAACTAAAAAAATAGATTCAGACTCAATTCAAGGAACATTGTCTTATATAGCACCTGAACAAACCGGCCGCATGGATCGATCTGTAGATTTTCGTTCGGATTATTATGCCTTTGGTGTCAGTTTATATGAAATGATTACTGGTCGCCTGCCATTTGTTACCAAAGATCCATTGCGATTAATACATTGCCATATTGCCAAATCACCGCTGACGCCCCATAATTTAAATCTGGATATTCCCCAATCGGTCTCCAACATTGTCATGAAATTAATTGCAAAAAATCCAGATGATCGCTATCAAAACATGAATGGCATTAAGGCAGACCTTGAAAAATGTTTGAATCAACTCAAAGAAAAGGGGGAGATATCTGTTTTTACAATTGGTCAGCATGATATTCCCTTGCACTTCCAATTGCCTGATAAGTTGTATGCCAGAGATGAAGAATGTAATAAACTGCTTGATATTTGGAAACGTATCATTTCCAATCATTCGGAAAATCAACCTGTCAAGGCTGCCAATGAATCGTGTTTCTCGGAAATGGTGATGATTAGCGGCGAAATTGGGATGGGTAAAACCGCTCTGGTTACGCATTTTAAAGAAATCTGTCAGCAAAGCTCCCCGGATCATCAGATATTTTTTATTTCTGGTAAAAATAATCGTTTTTCAAGCAATACACCCTATTCTGGATTGGTTTCAGCTTTTTCCGAACTGGTCCGGCATTTATTGAAAATGGATGAAGCGCAATTATTGATATGGCGGCAAAGATTAAAAAGTGCTCTGGGTGAGAATGGTCAACTGATTATCAATGTCATTCCTGAAATAGAATGGATTATTGGCGAGCAACCCGCCATTGAGAATCTGTCTTCTAAAGAACTTCAAAATCGGTTTGAATATGTATTTCATAAATTTATCATGACCTTTGCAGTAATTGATAACCCATTGATCCTTTTTATTGATGATCTTCAATGGATTGATCATGCGTCACTGAAACTCATTCAATTAATTCTGACAAACAAAGACAGTATTCTCTTTTTTATTGGTGCCTATCGTCCTGCAATACTTCCGGATGATCACATCCTTTTTCAAACCATCAACAAGATTGAATCTCAAAACATCCCATTAACAACCATCTCCCTTCACCCATTGTCTCACACACATATCAAACAGTTCATATGCGATACATTTCATTGTCATCCAGAATATGCCCAATCATTAACGCAGATTGTTCATGATAAGACCCAGGGAAATCCTTTTTTTATGAATGAGTTTATTACTACTATTTATGAAAAAAATTTGATCCAACTGACATCTGAAGGATGGAAATGGGTTATTGAAGAAATTCAACAAATTGATATAACAGATAATATCTCTCAATTGACGAGTGAAAAAATTAAGCGGCTTTCACAAGTAACACGTCAATTTATTCAAGTCGCTGCTTGTATTGGATCTGATTTTTCTAAAATATTTATTTCGCACATTTTGTCTGATGAAAACATAGATATTGACGTCTGCATTGCTGAAGCAATTGATGAGGGAATTATTATCGCATCTCAGCAACCATTGACCGATTTTGACTCATGTGCCCTTACTGCTTATCGATTTGTTTACGATCGTGTGCGGCATTCAGCTTATAGTCTGATGCCTGAAGAAGATCGTCTGAAATTTCATAAAAAAATAGGTCACTATTTTTTGGAAAGCAGTTCAGAAAACCAACGAAAAGTCCGCATTTTTGATATTGTTAACCATCTGAATATCAGCATTGAAAAATCCATATGCCTTGAAGAAAAAATTCAGATGGCAGAATTAAATCTTCAAGCAGGTCTTCGTGCAAAGTCTTCAACAGCGTATGATTCTGCGTTTAAATACTTTATCATTGGTATTAGTCAGCTGAATGATAATAGCTGGGAAGATTTATATGACCTTACCAGTTCTTTATATCTTGAAGCCGCTGAAACTGCATTCTTGAAAGGTAACTTTGATGAAATGCTGCGCCTTTCCAAAGAAGTATTAACTCACTCTGATCAAATAATGGATCAGGTTAAAGTTTATGAGATTCGTTTGCAAGCCTATAAAATGCAAGACAAAAAAAATGAAGCCATAGAAATTGGGCAAAAAGTCTTGGGCATGTTGGGCGTATCCATTCCAAAGCGGACAAACAAAATATCTGCAATCATATCCATCATGCGAATATACATCGGAATTTCCAGCAAACGAATCGAAGGTTTGATTGATTTGCCCAAAATGAATGACCCCAAACAATTGATTGTTACACGCATATTGACATATGTTGGAACAGCTTTTTATAGTTCAGCACCAGAAATATTGCCAATTATTGTTAGCGAGCAAATTAGATTGTTTGCAAAATATGGTAATACACAAGCATCATCAGCTACTTACGCTGCCTATGGAATGATATTATGCGGACTGCTGAACGATCTTGATAATGGCTATAAATATGGTCTTTTGGCAATGCAATTACAAAATAAGTTCAAATCAAAAGAGTATTTATCCAAAACCTTATTTCGTGTGGGCTCATTTATTCTTCACTGGAAAGAACATGTGAGAAATACGCTTCCTTTATTGGAAAAATCTTGCATGCAGGGTGTTGAAACCGGAGATATCGAATTTTCTATGTATTCACGTTATGTTTATGGCGTATATTCTTTTTTAGCTGGCATTAATTTAATGACAATTATCAATAAAATTGAAAAATTTACTGAAAAAACACCCAAACTGAAGCATCTGAGTGCGATATATTATAAAAACCTTTTACGCCAAATATTAATCAACCTGACAACATCCAATAAACGTCCCTGGATTCTTTCCGGAGATCACTATCAGGAAGAAACAGTTTTGTCTGCCAACAATCTAAACAAAGATCGAACGTTAACAGCAATTCTTCTGTATTCCAAAGGCTTCATCAATTATATGTTTTGTCGTTACGATGCTGCGCTAAGGGATATGGATCAGGTGGAAAGCTACCTAAGCAGTTTGATTTCATCCTTTGTCATTCCTTCATATTATTTTTTTGATGCCTTAATTCGGCTTGCCATTTATGATAAGTCATCTCGATTGATGCAACGAAAACAAATAAAATGCGTATTAAGCCATCAAAAAAAGATTAAGTATTGGTCAAAACATGCACCAATGAACCATTTGCATCGCTATCATCTTGTTCAAGCGGAAATTCATCGTGTTTACAATGAGGTTCCTGAAGCCATGATTCACTATGATAAATCCATTGATCTGGCAGGGGAAAACAAATTTTACAATGATGAAGCCCTTGCCAATGAATTGGCAGCCAGGTTTTATTTACAGCATCAAAAACAAAAGCATGCCATTCCTTATTTATTGGACAGTTTTAATTTATATCAACGTTTAGGAATGAAAGCAAAAACAGATCATTTGCTAGATTTATATCCCTATATTCAAGACTATTTCCAATTTATGGAGCAGACATCATCATGGAAAATTTGTGATTCAAATCATCAAAGTTCAAAGCATCAACAAAAGGAAATTGATTTATTGTCAATTATGAAAGCATCTACCAGCATTTCAGAAGAAATCGTTTTATCCAGTCTACTTGAAAAACTAATGACCATTGTTACTGAAAACGCGGGAGCAACGCGCGGATGCCTTCTATTGATGCATAATGAACAACTGTTTGTTGAAGCTGAACTTGCCGATGTCGAAAAGGAAAAGGTTCATATCGTATCTGTTTTAGCAGACTCTCGAAATGATTTGCCCATTCAATTAATCAATTATGTCCGACGAACCCAAATAGATACACGATTAAATGATGCTGCCAACGATGGTGATTTTTCCAGTGACCCATATATTCAAGTAAAAAAAATTCAATCTTTGATGTGTATACCAATACTGCATCATGGAAAACTGACAGGCCTGCTTTATCTGGAAAATAATCGCATGACAGGGGCCTTTACTGAAAAGCATGTTCAAATACTCAAACTCATTGCATCTCAAGCCGCAATATCCATTGAAAATGCCAAATTTTACAATCAGTTAGAAGATCGTGTTCAAGAACGAACCCGTTCACTTTCTAAGGCAATTAAGGCTTTAAAAACACGTGCAAATGAATTGACGATACTCAACAAAATGAGTGATATGCTTAATGAATGCCGCCAGGAATCGGATACGCACGAAGTATTACAAAACGTATGTGAATCTTTGTTTCCCAAAGATTCTGGATTTATCGCCATTGTTTTGGAGGCGTCTTCATTGCCAGAGATCATTGTTCATTGGAATGTGAATCATGAAATTGTTATCTCAAATCTACCTGAGTGCCAATGTTTTGAAACATCTGAGAAAAAAAGGATCTCAAGTTCTGAAATAACCGATATTTGTTGCCCATTTAAGACGAAAGATTCAACCAATGCCCTATGCATTCCTTTGTTGGCTCAGAATAAAACAATTGGTATACTTCATTTACAATTTAAAGGTGAAACTGATGCTCCTGAAGAAAAAGAACTTCACCGATTATTTCAGGCAAGAGAAGACATTGCAGTTCGAATGGCCGAACAATATGCATTGTCTGTGGCCAATTTGAGGTTGCAGGAAAAATTGCGCATGGAATCGATCGTTGATCCATTGACAAAATTGTATAACCGACGATATCTTGAACAAAGTCTCGCGCGAGAAAGCAATCGTTGTAAACGACGCAATAAAAACCTGGGTGTCATCATGCTGGATATTGATCATTTTAAATCTTTTAATGATCTATATGGACATAAGATTGGTGATGATGTTCTTCGCAATCTTGGTATTTTTTTAAAGAAAATGGTACGAAAAGAAGATATCGCCTGTCGTTATGGTGGGGAAGAATTTATGCTGATTATGCCAGAAACAACACTGAAAACAACAACTGAACGCGCTGAACAGGTATGTCAAAGCATTCAAAAAAAATTGACAGTTGCATATAAAGATCAAATTCTTACAATTACTGCGTCTCTGGGAGTCGCTTCATTGGAAGAACATGGCCCTGATCTTGCCAGAATGATCGCTTCTGCGGATGAGGCCCTGTATCAGGCCAAAAAAAATGGACGTAATCAGGTGTGTGTTGCAAAATACGCTTAATTTGGAGAAAATCATTGGGAATTCGTTATAAAAATATTAAACTGACCATCGAATATGATGGTACAAATTATAGTGGCTGGCAACGTCAAAAAAACTGCCCCACCATTCAAGGAATGATTGAATCCGCCATTACAAAAATGACCGGACAAAAAACAACGCTCATTGGTTCAGGACGAACTGATGCGGGGGTGCATGCCTGGCAACAGGTGGCCAATTTTAAAACCTATACACGCTTAACCCCCACCCAATTCCTGAAAGGTTTAAATAGTCTTCTGCCTGAAGATATTGCGATTCATTCATGCGTTGAAGTTCCTGGTAATTTTCATTCTCGCTATGATGTTAAATCAAAGATATATCGGTTCTATATTGGACAAAGGCCACATAAAATGGCACTTTTTCATCAATACTGCTGGAATATTCCATATAAACTGAATATATCAGATATGAAAAATGCCAGTACGCTGTTTGAAGGTACACATGATTTTAAATCTTTTGAGGGAGCAGGTAGTCCACGATCCACATCTGTTCGCACAATCATACGATCAACTTTGACCTTGAATGACAATCAATATATTATTTATGAAATTGAAGCGGATGGATTTTTGCGATTCATGGTGAGAAATATTGTGGGTACATTGGTAGAAATTGGCAAAAAACGTTTATCATTCAATGCCATACCGAGTATTCTTCAATCAAGGGATCGTCAACAGGCCGGCCCAACAGCCCCACCTCAAGGCTTATTCTTAATTGAAGTTAAGTATGATTGTCCAACATCAGAACTCTTGATCTCGGACCGAGGCTAAAATACTACATATATAAAAATATATTATATATTTTCTTAAAGTTATTTTATTTGTAGTAATTTAAATTTTTTTCTTGCAATCGGAAAATTAACATGACACATATTCTATACAAAAACTATCAAAAAAACAAAAAAGCCGCTATGATACGGATTCACATACGCACGAATGAAAACATAGATTTCAAAAGGGCTTTCTTTCTATTAGCCAAATAATAATCAGGTGATCAGTTATCTTAATTTGTTAATTCGTCAGTT
>Ga0272440_1002856_pt1 | contig 13247 bp, 9 predicted proteins | sample SSMMMBAug17_FD_192440 | JGI IMG/M metagenome (GOLD analysis project Ga0272440, IMG submission 192440) | Marine sediment archaeal communities from Little Sippewissett salt marsh, Falmouth, MA, United States - SSM-MMB-Aug17 | ecosystem: Environmental > Aquatic > Marine > Wetlands > Sediment ...
GAAAAAATTACTGACGCCCAAATCTAAAGATTTGGGACTCCAGACTACAAATTTGTTTTTCAGAGGCATAATCATTAGCGTCAGAACATATTGAATTTATGTCTAAATTTTATACTTTCATATAAAATAAAACAAAAAAAAAAGAAAACATGGAAACTGTTTATTTGTTTTGATAACAGGCATACTGAAATTGATATTATTTACGAAAAAATGAATGATATTAATTCTACTTTGGTAGACTAATATCTAAAACTCTGAAATACAAAACATATGAAGTTTAAATAATTTTTTGCTTTTCAATATAAAACAATACATTCTTTTTTCAGTACATTTTCATGATTAATAGTATCCTCTCCATATTTCAGTTGTTGATTGATTTATATTTTGAAATATGGTATCAAAATTGCTAAATATGGCATCAACATTGTTTAAATATTTTATTTATTTTACTACTGATATGAAAAAAAAATTATATTATAGCAAAATTCTTTTTTATTTTTTAATATTTATATTTACTATTTTTGTAGAGCTTAATTTTTCCAATAATAAAAAATTTATAATTGTTTGTGAAAGCTTTATTCCTTTTGAATTCGAACAAGATGGAATTGTTAAAGGAATTGATATTGATATTATTGATAAAATTTTTAAAGATTTAAATATTAAATATAAAGTTGATATACTTCCATGGGCAAGAGCATGGAAAATGATAGAACATGGCTGTGCAGATGCAAGCTTATCAACATCAAGAAAATCTAAAAGAATGCCTTATGTTTTTTATCCTAAAGAAGATATGTGGACCAGTGAATATGTTTTTTTTTGCAAAAAAAAATTTTATAATAATAAATTTAATGGTTATGAATTTGCACAAAAAAATAAACTTATGATAGGAATTATCAGAGGAAATTCTTATCATGATAGTTTCTGGCAGGCATTCCCAAATAAAAAAAATGGTTCATTAAATGAACAATTAGAAGAAGTTAAAGATGTTAATCTAAATTTTCTAAAATTATTAAATGAAAGAATTGATTTATATATTATTGATAAAACCATCGGGCTTTATACTATCAAGGAAATGGGAATATCAAATGAAATAACTTATTATAAAAATATTTTGTTTTCAAAGGGATACCCAATAGCATTTTCAAAAAAGTCAAAATTTTCAAATATTAACCAACTTATTAAAGATTTTGATAAGCAGATAAAAATAATAAAAAATAATGGCACATATGATCAAATAATGGATAAATGGTTAAACTAATTTAGTATATTTGTTAAAGGCCTTCCAAATAAAAAATCAAGAATTAAATGATCTATTTTTCCCTTTGTTATCATTAAATTTCTTATATGATAATCATAATTTATTATTTCTTTTAGTTTTTTTTGACCAGGCAGATGATTGTTTTTATTTAATAAATTATTAATTATTTCAAATGAACATTTTTTTTCATGATCTTCAATTATTTCAAATAAAGCACTATTTTTATTAATAATATTTTTTCGAGTTAATCTGGTTTGTAAATATTTTTTAATAAAATCATCTGTATCCCAACATTTAAGAATTCTGCATTCAAAAGGCCTGTTTTCATATATACTGCATTTTTTTTCTAAACACTGATAAAAATAGCATGTCCAGCTATTTTTTAATCCTTTAATTTTAATAATTTCATTATCAAGAGTCTCAATTTTTCCATAAACATTATTATATACTTTTTCCCCAGCTCTTATTGTATATAAATGTTTTTTTGAAATAATTCCTTTTTCTATCAAAGGAATATCTTCAATATGAAGTGTTGGAGCATTATTTATGCAGCATGTTCCACATTGAATACATTTTTTTTGTTGCCTGAACTGAGAAACTGTATTATCTTTCATCCTAAATATTTAAATCCTATTAAAAAAAAAACCTCTAAATTATTTTAAAAATATAAATATATTAATAATAACTTTTTTAATAAACAAAATATATATTTACATAGCTTAAATTTTTCTTATAAGCAATTTATAATTTAGCATTTTGGAGAAGTATATGAGACGTGTTATATTCAATCAAAAGGGCGGAGTAGGAAAAACAACTATTACATGTAACCTTGCTGCAATAAGTGCTGCAGAAGGTAAAAAAACACTTGTTATAGATTTAGACCCTCAATGTAATTCAACTCAGTATTTACTTTCTGATAAGGCTTTGTCACTTAAAATATCATTATTTGATTATTTTAATGGACTTTTGGCTTTTAATATATTTGGAACTGAAGAATTAAAATTTGAAGATTATATTTTAGAAACACCATTTAAAAATCTATATGTAATGCCTTCTCATCCAGATCTGGATGATCTGCAATATAAACTTGAATCACGATATAAGATGTTTAAGTTGAAAAAAAATCTTGATGAGCTTCAAGGCTTTGATTATATATACATTGACACTCCCCCTGCTTTAAATTTTTACTCCCGCTCTGCTGTAATTGCGGCAAACTCTTGCCTGATTCCTTTTGATTGTGATAATTTTTCAAGAAATGCCCTTTATCGATTACTTACAAATGTTGGGGAAATTAAATGTGATCACAATCCTGATCTTGAAATAGAAGGAATTGTTGTTAATCAATATCAATCAAGGGCTAAGTTACCAGTTAAAATTGTAAAAGAATTAATAAAAGAAGGTATGCCAGTTTTAAAGCCTTATCTTTCATCTTCAATTAAAATTAAAGAATCTCATGAAAAAGCAAGCCCTATGATCTTTTGTGAACCAAAACATAAACTAACAACTGAATATATTAAATTATACAAAAATCTAAATAATTCAATTAAAAAAAATTAATTTCTAAATCATATGACAATAATATCAAAAAAGTGAAATTATGTTTGAAAATCCAGATTCAATGCAATCCTTTACATCACAAATAACCAGGTCTCTTTCCTTTAAATCACAATTTATTCTTTATGGAAATATTAATGACCTTTTTATAAATTCACTATCAAAAGAAATTGATTCTGATTTTATAAATTTAAAAACCTTTATAACCTATATTTTAAAAAAGAATGCTTATAAATGTATTTGTTATTATGATGTTTATAAAGGCTTTTCATTTTCAGATCAAGAAAGTCAAAACTATTTTTTTGAAATAATTGATAATAAATTTAAGCAGTTTATTGATAATATCTCTAATAACAATGCCTTAGATATAATAAGACAGATAAGTTCTAATAAAAAAATTTTATCAGCAATTTTTTTAGACTTAGACCTGTCATTAGATATAAAATTAAAATCTAATCTAATAATAAAGCATATAAAAAATATTAAAAAAATTGGATTTGATCAGGTGCTTTTAAATAATTTTTATAATGCTCATTTTTTCTTATGTGAAGATCTTTTTGATATTTTAAAATATTTATATTTAAATAATCCATTTACATATATTAAAAATATTAATTTACCTGATGTACCTGAAAAAATCAAAGTTTTACAAAAATCAATAAATAATTTTTATATTAATAATCAAATATCAAAAGAAAACTCAGATTTTTTCATAAATCAGACAGCAAGTAATACAAAAGGATTTATGATTACTGATTTGCTTGCTTTGCAAAAAATATCTCAAACAGAACAAATCCCAATAAGTGATTGGAAATTACTACTAAATTTTTATAAATTTGGTGATATTAAAAATAAATGGGACAATATAACACCAAAATACTTAGATACTGCTTATAAAAATCTTTGTGAAGAAATTATTGGGCAAAATGAAGTTATATTCAGCATACTTGACATATTAAAGCGTGCTAAATTAAATATGACTGGAATACAAAATTCAGAATGTTATGGAAAACCCAGAGCAATACTTTTTTTTGCAGGACCCACTGGTGTTGGAAAAACCAAGATTTCAACAGCCCTTGCAAAAATTCTTTTTGGAAGTGAAAAATATTGTCTGAAATACAATATGGGGGATTATTCAAACGAATACAGTATAGATAATCTGTTTTATTCAAAAGAATCTATTTTAAAGGCATTATTTGACAATCCCTTTTGTGTAATTTTATTTGAAGAAATCGAACGCGCACATCCAAAAATTATTGATAAACTTATGTTTATTATGGAAAATGGATATATTAAAGATTCATTTAATAATAATGTTTATTTTTCTGAATCAATTATTATATATACCAGTAATATTAGATCTGCACAGGGTGTAATTGGTGATAAAAAATATGATTTTTCTGAAAGTGGATTTACTCCTAAATATGAAATTATTAAACAGCTTATAAGATTATCACTTGAAAACCAATACAGACAAAAAATTGGAAGACCTGAATTTTTTAATTATTTAGGTGATAATATAATAATTTTTGATTTTATTCGAAATGATGCTATTTGGAAAATTATCCAATCTATACTGGCTAATGTTTGTATTGAACTTGAAAAACAAAAAAATATTAAAATTCAAATTGAAATGACTGTTATTAAATTTATACATGATTTAGCATTTCAAAATATTGAAAATGGAGCAAGAGGAATTGGAAATATCATTGAAAGAGTTTTTGTAAATCCCCTTGCAAGATATATCTTTGATAAATCTATTTCTAATAACAGATTACTGGTTATTTCAAATATTTCTATGACTAATAAAAATGGTACAAATGTATATGAATTAGAAATAGTTAATGATTCTATCATTGATTTGAATAATAATTCTTCATTAAAAAACAAAAATGATATTGATATTGATATTGATGATGAAGATGAGGATTTTGAACTTGATATTTAGCGTCTTAATAAAAGAGAAATAATTATGTATGCCATGATACTTGCAGCTGGTTATGGCACAAGACTTTTGCCATACACAAAATATATTCCAAAACCCCTTTTTCCTATTGCCAGTCAACCAATTCTTGATATAACAATAAATAAGCTGATAAATTCCAATTTTAAATCAATTAGAATTAATACCCATCACTTATCAGATCAAATTGAGACATTTATTCATAAACAAAGATATAAAATTCCAATCAAGCTGTTTTATGAAAAAGATATACTTGAAACAGGAGGAGGTATTGCAAATATGATTGATAAACATTCTATAAATCCTTTTCTTGTTATAAATGGAGATATAATAACTCATATTGACTTACAAGATGTTTATAAATATCATTTGAATCATAAATATCACGTAACAATGGTAATGCATGATTTTGCTAAATTTAATAATGTTATTGTTGAAAATGGTTTTGTAAAAAGATTTCTAAAAAAAGATGAACAAAAAAAAATGATCAATTTTAAAAATAATAATCAATTGGCATTTACTGGAATTCATGTTTGCAATCCAATTGTATCTGAATTTATTGATAAGGGCAAATCAAGTATTATTAAAGCTTATGAAAAGATGCTTAAAAATAATATAAAAATTAAGGCATATATTGTAAAAAAAACATATTGGAATGATATTGGTTCAAAGTCTGATTATTCAATTGCATGTATTAATAGATTTATTGAATTATATTTAAAAAATAACAAATTGAATAATGACAAACTCTTCTATAAAGATTTTAAAAGCTATATTTTGCCAAAAATTATGTTTATAAATGGTTTATTTAGCTTATTAAAAAATAAATACCAAAAATGATCTATAATAAAATCAAATGCAAAAAATTTTTTATTACAGCAACTGACACAGATGTAGGAAAAACAGTTGTTAGTTTGCTGCTAATGAAATTTTTATTTCAAAAAAAATTTAACCCTTTTTATATTAAGCCAGTTCAAACTGGCTGTATAAATCCAAATGATGAGTATAGCGATGCAAATTTTGTTTACAAAAATTTAAAACAATTTAACATCAAAAATCCATCTGATTCTGTTATTTATTGCTTTAATGAACCTAAAGCTCCATATTTTGCAGCCCTAAATAAAAATCAGACAATAGACATAAATAAACTCAAAAAAGTTATTGAAGCTAAAGAAAAATTATATGATTGTCTTGTTATTGAAGGTGCAGGTGGTTTGCTTGTTCCAATTACAAAAAATTTTTTAATTATTGACTTGATAAATACTATTAATGCAGAACCTATCCTTGTTTCGAGAGCTGGTCTTGGAACCATTAATCATACTTTACTTTCAATTGAAGCCCTTAGAAATAGAAATCTTGAACCAGAAATGGTAATCTTTACTGATTCCAATAATGAAAAGACAAATGAGAAAATGATAAAAGAAAACATAGAAGCTATACAAAACATATCAAATATAAAAAATTATGCATTTCTTCAAAAAATTGATAATTTTTTTAAATTAGATATTGATGCTTATAATATTTTTGAAAAATATTTTTCATCTTCAAATTAAAGATGAATACTTATTGTCATAACTCTTGAACTTTTTACAAAACTATCAATATTAAATAACATTTCCAATATGATCTTTGCTTATCACTTATCAGATTAATTAAAAAAAAATGCGGATTAAATATTTTTCAACTATCATAATTATTATTATCCTAATTAAAAAATAATAATACGCATTTTTTTTTAGATTTTTTAGTTAGTTATATTTTACTTGCCCTTATTTCTTTGATGTCGTGTACGAGCAAGCAATTTTCTATGTTTATGTTTGCGCATTTTTTTACGACGCTTTTTTATAACACTACCCAAACTTTCACCTCCATTCAAATAATGATTCTTTAAAATAAAGTCTTTTTTATATCATTATAATATAATATTTGTCTATATTTTTTTTTGTTATGCTTAATAATTTAAAATTGATGGTCTCGTAAAAACTCAAAAAATGAGATTCTAATCTGTGTAACAATTTGAAATTATTATTACCGATTTTTATAAAAATGACTTTTTACGAGACCATCAAAATTAACTTCAAAAAAATCGAAAAATCCAACATTAAATTATAGAGGTAATCTATCTTACGCCCAAATCTAAAGATTAGGGACTCCAGTCAAGGAATTTATGATGTCCTATACATGACTACACCCACCACAAAATCCATTAAAAGAAGAATTAATTTAACTAGAAAAAATTGAATTTTTAGTTGAGAATGCCTGTAAAATAGAATATAAACTGTTCATGATAGCAATTAAGTAAGTTTTATATGAAAAAGAAAAGAGGAATAATATGAAATATTCACAAGCAAAACAAGGCAGAATTTTTGTTATTCGCCTTGAAGATGGAGATATTGTTCATAAAGAGATTGAAAATTTAGCAAAAGAACAATCAATAAAGGCAGGAGCTCTTATTATTATTGGAGGTGCTGATAAAACAAGCAAGCTTATTGTAGGACCTGAAGATGGACGAAGTGAAAAAATAAAGGCTATGGAACATATACTTGATAATGTCCATGAAATAGCAGGAACAGGAACAATCTTTCCTGATGAAAATGGCAATCCTTCTTTACATATGCATATTGCATCAGGAAGAAAGGATAATACAATCACTGGATGTATTCGAAATGGTGTAAAAGTCTGGCACATTATGGAATGTATTCTGTTCGAACTTATTGATACATCTGCCTCAAGAATAATTGATCCGCAAACTGGATTTAAATTTCTAAAAGCATAATAATTTCAAAATAAAAAAATTGACACTATAATATAGCAATTTTTTTTTAAATTGTAGAAATGTTATAATTCATTATTAGGCGAATCTTTAGAAATTGTTACAAAATTAAGTATTACTTACAAATTAATAATAATATTAGTTTATGTTAATAATATCCCTTTGATTATCCGCAGGCTTATAATAGAACGTTGAGGACGAATTTGGCTAGTCTATAACAACTAGTACTTTTATTTCTGATTATATTATAATTTTTTAGATGCATATTTTTAGCCCTGAAAGGGCGTTGCATACCAGCTCAGGGCAACGCCCAATGCTGTTGACTTAAGGAATGGAGTCCCAAATCTTTAGATTTGGGTGTGTAATAATACTGATTATTATATAAACAAATACATATTTTGGTATATATTTTCACTCCCAAATCTAAAGATTTGGGACTCCAACTCTTTAGTCAACAGCATTGAGGGCAACGCCCTGGGTTAAGATTATATAAATAATTTAAGCCCTGAAAGGGCGAAACATAATTATACAAAAAAAATTTTTTTTATGTTACGCCCTTTCAGGGCTTAAATTTTGTTTATATTTAACCCTAGGGCTTTGCCCTGGGCTGTTATGTAACGCTCTTTCAGGGCTAAGAATTTGAATCACAAAAATTGAAAAACTTTAATAAAATCAATACCTGTAATGCACTACCCGAATTTTTATCTTGGAACATAGTCCAAAATTTTTATGACTAAATCTAAATAATAAATGAATTTTCAACAAACAGGCTTATTCCTGTTGCAGATTATGTGTGATTTTAATTGAATAATTAGTCAGCAATCGAAAAAATATTAGCTGTAATAATAAATATTAGTATTTTTTCATATGAATCAACAAAACAAAAATTTTTTTTTACAATGTCTTTAAAAAATTCTTGTAATGAAAGTTTATGTGTAATATTAAAACCGAACTTTATTGATTTGAATTTTTATAAACTTCCATGAATTGTTATCATAACAAACCATGAAAGTACATTCCACTAGCTGACGCTCGCGGCTCCGATTCGTTTGCTTGTTTGTTATCAGAGCCGCGAGCGTTAGCGAGCGGAACATATTGAATTTATGTCTAAATTTTAGACTTTCATATAAACATCTAAAAAATTGCTATAATTTTAATAATATATGAATAACTTAAATAAAAATAAAGCATTACTTGCACTTGAAGATGGAAAATATTTTTTTTGTAAATCTTTTGCAAATAATGGCGAAGTTTTTGGTGAAATTGTTTTTAATACAAGTATGACAGGCTATCAAGAAGTTCTTACTGATCCTTCATACACCGGCCAGATAGTTACAATGACATACCCTTTAATTGGTAATTATGGAATTAATGATTTTGATATAGAATCTTCAAAAATTCAAGTTTCTGGATTTATTGTTAGAGAATATCAGGAATTTCCCAGCAATTTTATTTCAAAAATGAGCCTTTGTGATTATTTAAAATCTGAAAATATTATTGCTGTTGATGATCTTGATACAAGAGCTCTTACAAGGCATATTAGGATTTCAGGTGCAATGAGAGCTGGGATTTCTACTATTGATTTAGATCCTGAATCCTTAATTAATAAAATTCACAAAAGTCCAAAAATGGCTGGTCAAGACCTTGTAAAAATTATTTCAAAGCACAAACCTTATCGTTTTGTTAATGGCAAGCCTCAAGAAGATAACATTAAATATGATAAAAATATATTTAAATTCAGAGGTAAAAAACATTGTGTTGTGGCTTTTGATTATGGAATTAAATATAATATTTTAAGATGTCTTGAAATGATTGACTCAGAAATAATTGTTGTACCTGCTTCAACAAACTGGCAGTTAATAAAAGATATGGAACCTGACGGCATTTTTCTTTCAAATGGACCAGGCGATCCAGAGCCGGTAAAATATGCAATTGAAACAATAAAAAATCTTATTGGCTACAGGCCAATATTTGGTATTTGTCTGGGGCATCAATTACTTGGACTTGCTCTTGGTGGAAAAACATATAAACTAAAGTTTGGCCATAGAGGGGCAAACCAGCCAGTAACAAATTTAAAAACATCTAAGGTTGAAATAACATCACAAAATCATGGTTTTGCTCTTGAAATTAATAGTTTAAATAAAAAAGACATTGAAATAACTCATATTAATTTGAATGACAACACTCTTGAGGGCTTTTGTCATAAAACTTATCCAATTTTTTCAGTGCAATACCATCCTGAAGCTTCACCAGGCCCGCATGATGCTCATTATCTTTTTAAAGACTTCAAAAAATTAATGGAAAAATAATCTTATCATGCCAAAAAGAACAGATATAACTAAAATATTAATTATTGGTGCAGGACCTATAATTATTGGTCAGGCTTGTGAATTTGATTACTCTGGAACTCAAGCTTGTAAGGCTTTAAAAGAAGAAGGTTATGAGGTTATTCTAGTTAATTCAAATCCTGCTACTATTATGACTGATCCTGAAACTGCTGATCATGTTTATATTGAACCAGTTACTCCAGAAATTGTTTCAGCAATTATTGAAAAAGAAAGACCATGTGCTATACTTCCAACACTTGGAGGTCAAACAGGCCTTAATACTGCAATTAAAGTTGCTGAAATGGGTGTATTAGAAAAATATAATGTTGAAATGATTGGGGCAAGTGTTGATGTTATTAAAAAAGCAGAAGATAGAGAATTGTTTTGTAAAGCTATGGATAGTGTTGGTCTTCGAATCCCGAGAAGTGGAATTGCAAGAAATCAAAATGATGTTACAGAAATCGCAAATAAAATTGGTTTTCCTATTATTGTAAGGCCCAGTTTTACATTAGGCGGTACAGGTGGCGGAGTTGCCTATAATAGTCATGAGCTTGTTACAATTGCACAAAGTGGTTTAGATGCAAGCATTATAAATGAAATCATGCTTGAGGAATCAATTTTAGGTTGGAAAGAATACGAGCTTGAGGTTATGCGTGATAAAAATGACAATGTTGTTATTATCTGCTCTATTGAAAATATTGACCCAATGGGAATCCATACTGGAGACAGCATAACTGTAGCACCTGCCCAAACTCTTACTGACCGCCAGTATCAACAAATGAGAGATGCAACCATTGATATAATGCGAGAAATTGGAGTTGAAACAGGAGGATCTAATGTGCAGTTTGCTGTTAATCCTAAAAATGGAGACCTTGTTGTTATTGAAATGAACCCAAGGGTTTCAAGAAGCTCTGCCCTTGCATCAAAAGCAACTGGTTTTCCAATTGCAAAAATTGCAGCAAAACTCGCTATTGGATATACTTTAGATGAAATTCCAAACGATATAACAAAAGAAACGCTTGCATCTTTTGAACCAAGTCTCGATTATTGCGTTGTTAAAATACCAAGATGGACATTTGAAAAATTTCCTGAAACTGATGATTATCTCACTACTTCAATGAAATCTGTAGGTGAGGCTATGTCTATTGGCAGAACCTTTAAAGAGGCTCTACAAAAAGGCCTTCGATCTCTTGAAATTGGACGATTTGGTCTTTGCTTTGATGGCTGCGGACCTGTTGAGTCTGAAAATAATATGCCCTCTGTTTCTGAAATTGAACAAAAACTTGTAAAGCCAAACTCCCAAAGAATTTTTTATATTCCATATGCATTTAAAATGAATTTTTCTATTGAACAAATATACGAATTAACTGCAATTGATCCTTTTTTTCTTTTTAATATTAAGCAAATCTGTGAAATGCAAGAAAAATTAAAAAATTCAAATGATCCTTTATCATTTGATTTAATATGGGATGCTAAAAGAACAGGCTTTAGCGATAAACAAATTTCTTATTTAACAGGTATTAAAGAAAATATTATTAATGAATTTAGAAAAAAATTAAAAATTCAACCTGTTTATAAACTTGTTGATACATGTGCTGCTGAATTTGAAGCAGCAACACCTTATTATTATTCAACATATGAGGAAGAGAATGAAGCTAGAATTTCAAATAAAAGAAAGATAATGATACTTGGAGGAGGCCCAAATAGAATAGGACAGGGAATTGAATTTGATTACTGCTGTGTTCATGCTTCTTTTGCGTTAAAAGAAGAAGGTATTGAAAGCATTATGGTAAATAGTAATCCCGAAACTGTCAGTACTGATTATGATACAAGTGATAAGCTGTATTTTGAGCCATTAACTTTTGAAGATGTTATGCATATTATTGAAACTGAAAAACCAGAGGGGGTTATTGTTCAATTTGGCGGTCAGACACCACTTAATTTGTCTGTTAATCTTTTTAACCATGGTGTAAAAATTCTTGGTACTCAGCCTGAAAGTATTGACAGAGCCGAAGATCGTGAACTTTTTAAAGCAATGCTTAAAAAATTAAATCTAATTCAACCTGAAAATGGAATTGCAACTACTGTTGAAGAAGCTGTTAAAGTAGTAGATGAAATTGGATATCCTGTTGTTGTTAGACCTTCTTATGTTCTTGGCGGAAGAGCTATGAAAATTGTTTATAATAAGGAATCATTAATTAATTTTACTAAACTTGCATTGCTTGTATCAGAAAATCACCCTATTTTAATAGATAAATTTGTTGAAGATGCCATTGAGGTTGATGTAGATGCTATATCTGATGGTAAAGATACAATAATTGCAGGAATTATGGAACATATTGAAGAAGCTGGAATTCATTCAGGAGATTCTGCCTGTGTTTTACCCCCTAGAAATATTTTAAAGCCTGTTTTAGATGAACTGATCATTGCTACAAAAAAAATGGCATTGGAACTTAATGTAATTGGACTTATGAATGTTCAGTATGCAATTAAACATAGGCAGATTTATGTTCTTGAGGTAAATCCCAGAGCATCTAGAACAATTCCATTTGTCAGCAAAGCAACAGGAATACCTTTTGCAAAGCTTGCAACTAAAGTTATGCTTGGAAAATCTTTAAAAAATTTGGGACTTGTTAAAGAAATAATTCCTGATCATTATTCTGTAAAAGAAGTTGTTTTGCCCTTTGACCGATTTCCTGGTGTTGATACTCTTTTAGGACCTGAAATGAAATCAACAGGTGAAGTTATGGGAATTGATTATGATTTTGGTGCAGCATTTGCTAAAGCTCAAATAGCAGCAGGTCAAAATTTACCATTAAAGGGTCAAATTTTTATCAGTGCAAAAGATAATCACAAAGAATCAATAATTGCTTTTGTAAAATGCTTTTGTAATATGGGTTTTAAAATACTTGCAACAAGAGGAACATCAAACTTTCTTAATGAAAAAGATATTCCAAATAAGCTCATGAATAAAGTCTCTGTCGGCAGACCAAATGTTATTGATGCAATAAAAAATGGCGAAATACAATTAATTATTATTACTGATGAATCTGATCAACAGGCTCAATTAGACGGGTATACAATTAGAAGAGCAGCTTTAAAATATAAAATTCCCTATACTACAACTATAGAAGGAGCTTATGAAATATGTACTGGTATAAGATCTATGAATGAAAAAAAATTTTCTGTGTGTACTGTTCAGAAGTATCATGAAAGTATATTGTAATTGATAGACAAAGTGTAAGAAGTGGACGCAGTGGACGCAGTGGACGCAGTGGACGCAGTGGACGCAGTGGACGCAGTGGACGCAGTGGACGCAGTGGACGCAGTGGACGCAGTGGACAAAGTGGACAAAGTGGATATTAAAATCAT
>Ga0272440_1002857_pt1 | contig 13247 bp, 7 predicted proteins | sample SSMMMBAug17_FD_192440 | JGI IMG/M metagenome (GOLD analysis project Ga0272440, IMG submission 192440) | Marine sediment archaeal communities from Little Sippewissett salt marsh, Falmouth, MA, United States - SSM-MMB-Aug17 | ecosystem: Environmental > Aquatic > Marine > Wetlands > Sediment ...
ACGACCAATAAAGTATAAGAAGCAGGCGGATGTCTTTTGCAAGAATTTTGTAGCGGACACCCTAAAAATGGGAGCGGAAGAATTTTTGGAAAAGGCATCCGCCTGCTTCTTATACTTTACTTTGTACATACTACTCGTTTTCTTCGTTTTACGTAACTTAAAATTAATTCTGTGCAAATTTACATGGATTTTTGATCATGGTAAATTAGCTACAAACCTTATATTTCATAACGTTGCTGTATATTTCATTTTGAGAAGTTCGGATATAACCAATATCTTTATAAATTTCAAAGAGCTGATAATAATAAATGAAAAAATATTCTTAAAATGACCATACAAGGGCTTAAGCCGCTTAAGCCCATTTCCGTCAGGACTAAGGCGAACTCGCATTTGCATGAACACTCGTTTCCAAGCTCTGCGTGGGAATACATATGGGACGCTCTGCGTACCCCCAAAGGGCCATCTATTTGTATCTGATATTTAAAAACTTAAAAACAGTTGTATTTGTTTACAAAGAATAAAAAATAGGGTATTTGTTTAGTTCTGTTTTTGTTATGAATGATATTATAAAATAAAAGAGTATTTCCATGCAAAATCTCAACGCAATTCGCAATTTTGAAATATTTCTCTGCTATTCATATGAAGGATGCTCTAATCCCCAACAGCTGTTATGATTAAAGGGTTTGAATTAATAATCAAATAAGATAGATTGAATTATTGAGATAAGTATTTTACTAAACACAGAAAGAGAAACATATGTACTTACATGCGCCGCCTCTAAGCAAATCACGCTATGCCAGTTTTTATAACTGTCGAAAAAAAGCATCTACCATGACGCAAGCTGCTGTTGATTGGCTGAAGAATCATGTAGTAGAATTGTCCTGTACATCCAATAGCAAGACATTTTCTATATTAAGCATTGGGTGTGGAGATGGTGAAATTGATTTACAGTTCATATCAGATCTTTCTAAAATCATACTCAAACGCAATCAATCCCTTGAGTATGTTGCTTTTGAACCCAATCCTCTACATTATAAATCTTTAAAGAAAAGAGTTGAAGACTTTCCTTTTGAAAAAAATGTTTATATAGATATTCAACAGAAGGCTTTTTGTTATAAAGATGAATTTGCTTGCCACAAACAGTTTGATTTAATTTTATTTTTTCATGTATTGTATTATTTTTCTGATCCGCTTGTTACGATTCGTTCTGCTTTAATGATAACCAAACCTGGTGGAAAAATCTTGATTATTCATCAAACACAAAAAGGGATTCCAGAAATACAACAACGTTTCATGCAGCATATCAAAGGAAATACAAATGAAATGCTCACCTCAGAAGAAATCAAATTGTATTTAAGCCAGGATAACATTCCAAATGATTATTTTGTGATGAACGCACAACTGGATGTTACTGAATGCTTAAACAAAAGTAAAACCGGCATCGCCATTATGTCTTTTTGTTTGGAATGTGACCTTGAAAGAATTGATGATAATAAATTAAATACGATCTGTAAGGCATTTAAAAAACAATCTGTTTATAAGAAACAAAAGTATATAATAAAAGAACCCATTGGCATTTTTATAATTCCTTCTACACATGATTATCCGAAGATAGATATCATCACCGATGACCAGGACGTTGTCAATGATTATCGAGTTCTAGCACAGCATTATGACTGGTCAAAGCTTATAATTGATATCGTTCAAAAGAAACAGACTTCAGAAATAAGCATTCTGGATGTTGCTTGTGGTACAGGTCGTTGGCTTCAAGCTTTTCAGAACTATGTGCTTAAAAGTAAAAAAAATCAACACATACTTGATTGTTCCAATTCATCTATTTCTATTTCATATCATTTTTTAGATCCATCAGAGACATCATTGAAAATGGCATATAATCGCCCAGATCCTTTAATAACAAAAGGAAATCAATATAATATCAAACTTCAAGATGCTGCGTTTTCTCATTCAGAAAAGTTCGATATTATTTGGATGATGCATGGCTTTTATGCAATACCAAAAAATGAAATTCGTCAGGCAGTCTCGAAACTAATTGACATGCTATCAGACAATGGCATTTGTTTTATCGCTCAAGCTGGAAGAAACGCATTCTATATTGACTTCTATAAGCAATACTGCCGGTATTTTAATTTAAAAGAGACAACACATTTCACATCAGCAGAAGATATTATTGAAATACTTCTAGATATGAATATTTCATTTGAAAATAATACGTTTAATTACAATGAATATATCGATAGCAATCAAAATAAGACTCTCTGGCATTACTTGTTTCAGGAATGCATTAATCATTCATACATTCAATGCGGTAGAAGTAATGTATCAGACATTATGCAATTTCCAGACTTTCAAAGGATAAAACAAAACAAAGATTTTATCCGATACTTAACAGGTTACCTTCAAGAAAAACAATATAGATTTCCACAAATTGTTTGTTTGTGCAAGATATTAAAATGAAATCGCTGCAGAGAAATGGAAAATATATTAGATGGCTAGTTTATCGACGAAAGAACTTTTCTTTTCAACCTCTAAAACACATCTTTCAAAGCTTATTGCTTTAATCGTTGCATCAACTTTTTTTGAAGTATTGCTACTGATACTTATCGTTAAAGGATCAAGCTGTTACTCAATAAACATGCCATTTGATGCTTTTACGATCTATACAACTGCTTATCTTCTTTTTTTAATAACATCATTAATATCAAAACATATGACAATCAGTTATACAGAAAAAATTGTTTCAGATATCCGGAAAAAATTTATTGATAAAGTAAGACAAATTGATGCTGAAACATATGATAAATTAGATCTATCGAATATTTATAATACAATTACTATTGACACTCAAAATGTAGCAGATATTGTTGATATTGTTTGGTATTTATTAAATTCCACTATCCTGTCTCTATTTATTCTATTATACATATCTTATTATTCACAAATGACATTTTTATATGTTCTACTGTTTTTATTGGTGAGCTGGACAATATACCATATCAACAATATACGAGTTTTTAGGCGAGTAATGAAAGCCCGAAAAAGTGAGAAAGTTCTGTTTGAATCGATTAATGATTTACTTTTTGGCTTTAAAGAACTTCAAATTAACCGGGACAAATGCAAAAATTTCTATCAAAAGCAATTATTAAAAAATATTTCAACCATTCAGCATCTAAAAACAAAATCCGGGTTTGCCATTGCAGATGGTATACTATTACCAGAAATGACATGGCTTCTTTCACTATTTATTATTGTCTATTTATCAACTTCTTTTTCATTTCTAAAAGGTGATGCTTTAATTAAGTCCTTACAAATTATGATTTATCTTCCAATTTCATATATTTTAGAACAAATCCCTTTTGTTGCTATAGCGAATATTTCAATTCAACGAATTATTCAAATAGAAAAAAAACTTGACCAAATTCTAATTGATCAAGACAAAATGTCTTTTGACCAACCAATTGTGCCGGTAAACACATTTGATGTTATCAAATTTCAAAATATCTGTTTTCGTTACACAGACTATGATGGTGCATCCCAATTTACACTGGGTCCATTAAATTTTTCAGTAAAAAAGAATGAAATTACATTTATAACAGGTGGGAATGGTAGTGGAAAGTCTACTTTACTTAAGCTTATAACTGGACTGTATTATCCGTTTTCAGGAGTGATTTCAATGGACAATGATGAAGTTGAAATGTCCTCCCATAGACATTTGTTTTCTCCAATTTTTTCTGATTTTCATCTATTTGATAAATTATATGGGCTTGATGGAATAGATTCTCAACAAGTCGAGCACCTAATTAAAAAAATGGAGCTTCAACATAAAGTATCCTATGTAAATGGTGGGTTCAATACAATTGATTTATCTACCGGTCAGAAAAAAAGACTTGCTTTAATCAGTGCATTATTGGAAGACAAACCTATATACATCTTTGACGAATGGGCGGCAGAACAAAATGTTGAATTTAGGGAGTATTTTTATAAAATACTACTATTTGAACTTAAACAAAAAGGCAAAACAATTATTGCAGTTTCACATGATGATCAGTATTTTCATGTAGCTGATAAAGTATTGTCTTTAGAATATGGAACCATTCAATGAAAATTTTTGAGTTTAATAAAGAAATCCTGATTATACTGGTATATATTTTTCTATCAAGCATTTCATCAACTTTTTTAATTCTAATCATCAATCGGACAATCATAGAATCTTCTTTTGGAAAGCAAAGTTTTCATATAATTTTATTTATACTGACATTTATACTCTTATTTACATTCAAGCGGCTGGCATTAAGAAAAAACAGAATTTATTTGGAAAACAAAATCGCAACCATAAGAGCATATATTTCAGATCAATTGATACACGCAAATTTACTACAAATTGAGCAGCTAAATCGAATTGATATCTATGTCAAAATGAGCACGGATGCAAAAAAAATTTCAAAAGCATCAGAAATAATGATTCATATTTCACACTCTGTAGTGACAATTTTTTTCTGTTTGTTTTACATCGCCTTAATTTCACTCATTAGTTTCATAATTATTAGTAGTTTGATCAGTCTTGCAATTGTTTTAAAAAATATTCATTCCCAATCTCTACTTTCTGAAATTGATGAATCCATTAATTCTGAGACTAATTTATTCCAAATATTTGATCATATTCTATTTGGTTTTAAAGAGCTGAAAATAAACGAAAAAAAAAATAAAGATTTAAACCGACAAGCATATCTACCTATTCTTGAAAAAGTAGAAAAATTAAGAGTAAGGGTTAATTTTAACTTGTCTATGTATATGACTTTTTTGGAAAGCTTAATTTTCTTTTTTTTAGGTATTGTCATATTTGTTTTAAACATGAATATCCATATACAAATCGAGTTAATTAACATTTTTTTGTTTTTACTGCCGCCTGTTTATATCATTACATCTTTTTATCCTTATTTAAACCGGGCAATCGTTGCAATAAAGCGATTAGAAAAATTACTAAATGATTTTGATAAATATAATTATAAAACAGGAACTTTAGAAAAGGGACTTGTTCATGTTTATCCAATAGAAAGTCTTTCGGTCAAGGATCTGGTCTTTCATTAGACAGACAATAATGGAGAGATAACATATTCATTGGGACCCATTAATTTTGATGTACAACAAGGAGAAATTCTTTTTATTGTTGGTAGTAATGGTAGTGGAAAAACCACTTTGCTAAAATTGATTACTGGCTTATACCCTCCTTTGAAAGGGATAATTCAAATAAACAGCCAACCTGTCAATATAGCACAATTTAATTATATTTTTTCAGCCGTATTCTCGGACTTTCATTTGTTTGAGCGCTTGCATCATTCTCCCCAAATTGATTCAACTAATATAAATAAATATTTACAAATGATGTCATTAGACCAAAAAGTATCATGGAAGGAGAATAAATTCAGTACCATCAAATTGTCTTCTGGTGAAAAACGTCGCCTTGCACTAGTAATTGCATTAATAGAAGATAAACCAGTTTATATTTTTGATGAGTTCGCTTCAGATCAAGATCCTAAATTTACGAAGTATTTTTATCAAACAATTATACAAGATCTAAAAAATGATAATAAAATTGTTATTGTTGTCACTCATGATAAAAGATATTTTAATTGTGCTGACAAGGTATTGGTATTAAGTTCTTAATTTATTTATTAATTATATAACTAAATAGTACAACTTCAGAGGTCAAGACATGTAAATATTACTTTTTTAGGATTATATGAAAACTAACCACTATGATATATTTTAAAATAATAACAAATAGATAAACAAGCAAAGCAGAAAAAAAAAGAATTGGAATACAATATCTTAAAGGATAAAAAGAATCATCTCTATGAACTTTTGCACTGGCATTAATTACAGAGAAATTGTTATTTATTGTTGGATCCAGAATATCCTCATCTTTATATATAGACTGAAATAGTTTTATATCTGTCATTTGATATCCAAAAAAACCATCTTGATTAAAAGGGTCTTTAGAAATAGGATCAGGGATAAAAATTATTTGATCTGTATTTTTATTTTGATGACGAAATTGAATCTGAACTTCATGTCTATCAAGTAAAAACCATCGAAATTTTGGATTTATCTTAAATTTACCTTCCAAGACATATGCGTGAGTCGTTATCTTATCTTTTTGATCAGAATAAAATGGAGCGCCAATTGTTATTGGTTCAATTGCATTTGTAAATAAAATATGATTGGCATTAAATGTCCCTGAAAATCGTAGCCAAAGATAAAAAATAATATGACAGGTCAGTTGTTTTGTATCAAGATCGTTTATCTTTTCAAATTCAATCCCAGCATAAACTACTTTAATTTTTTGCATGACAGTATTATTTATTGTTATTAAATGATCGTTTATTATTGATGAATTTATTTGAGATCTATGATGTGAAAAGGCAAATTGTTGATAACAGGGAAAGAGTTTTTGGTCTTTGTAAAATGCCATCCGAATAGATTTTTCAACATCTCCCTGTTCATTAAAAAAAATATTTCCAGTAATGCCATTAAGGGATTGATTAAAAGACTGATACTCCCGGAGGGCATCTCTGACTTTTTTTCGTGCGATATTAATGGAATCGTTTGGTTGAATATTAGATTTCTGAATCGACTGTGAAGCAGCATAAATGGCATCATAGTAAACACTTACCAGGGACGATGGTTTTTCCTTGTATTTCTTTTGATAAATCTTATTAAGTGAATGTGTTTTATAGCTTTGAATGTCATGCATGCTTGAAACAACAGTAAAAATATTATCTGAATAATATCCAGGCTGTGCACGTTCTCTGGGGTAATCATTAAACATATTGATAAACGATTTACTTGAAAATGAATCAGGACCGATAATCGTATATTTTGATCCAGGGTACTTGAGTGATGTAATTATTTTTAGTGCTTCCGATCTATGGGTGGCAATAAATATAATCCCAGAATCATACATTTGCCTTAGTTGAGTTGTTATTCTGGAAAACTCATTTTCAGTTTCTGAATAATCAGAATCAATCGACCAAATATGGGAAACTGAAGTATTCAAACCTTTTAAAGCGTATATAAAACTATCAGCCAGCTCAGTGCCATATTCATTTTTGACGTAAATGACTAAAATATTATTGCCTGTAAAATTGTTTGTTACAAAATGCGCTAAAAAATGTGATTGAAATACATTGTTAGGAACAGTTCTGAAATACCATTCATTCTCAAAAGTGACTTTACTGGCAGTGGCAGAAGCTGTTATTGCAGGCAGCCCATTCTTTTTATAGATTTTTCCTGCAAAAATTGATGTTGAACTAAAATAATGTCCTAAAACAATCAATGTTTTGTTATCTAAAGCAAATTCAGACGCAACTTTCATCGCAAGACTTTTATCGTTTTTATCATCTTTGATATTTAACACAATCTTTGGGTTATGATGGCGATTGTAGTTTTCTACAAAAAGGTTTAATCCTTTCAACATTTCTTTTCCTAAAAACCGATCTTTTCCACTCAGAGGACATGTAACACCAATATAAATGGGGTTCTTAATAGAAAAAAAATGGCCGTAATATGTTGATATTATAATGAAAATTATTGATAAACTTATGATAATAGATATGATCAAATGTCTCTTCAAAACAAACATGATTTCTCTTTTATTCCTTAGGAATGCGCGAAAAATAACTTCCCCATTTATAATGTTTAAATGTACATTCGTTTTTGAACCAGGAACTTATTTTTCACGTATTCCTTAACAAAAATTATCAGTATGAATAGATATATGATAAAAATAAAATACTCTAAATATATCAGGTAAGCATCTGATATTTTAGTAATTTGAAAATGTAACCATCCAGCAGAAACAATACTGAATAATAAACTTATATTTATCAAAAGGGTATTTTTGATTGATTGAGCCAGGGCCATTACCACAATCAACACAATAAAAAATAATATGTATTTATATGATTGAAAAACGCCTTTTCTGCGTATTTTAATATTGCTGTTAAAGATTGAATATAATCGCTCCGGGTGATTCTGTGTCAATCGTTGTATAAAATTATCTTCTAAACTATCCTGGTACATAGAATAATCAATTATTTTCCAATTCTTGATATGGTTTTTGATTTGGTTATGCGTTTGAATCTGTTCTACTGTATAAACCAACTGATCTCTTGAAAGGCGTTTGTGCTTAAACCGAATGATTAAATTATGTATATCAAATGGATATGCTTTTAAATCTAATTGTGTTCGGAAACGCCCTTTTATCTGAAACTGTTTTGTAATCAATGAATCATGCTTTTTGATTGTAGTAGCTATAATTGTAACAGGAGCAACTGTATTTATAAATTGAATATCGTCAAAAGCTATGTCTTCATTACTGGTAAGATACAGATCAAATCTTACCTGGAACAACTTTTTATTAATATTAAATTCAATTAGCTCAAGAATATTTATTCTGGTGTAAACAACCAGGACCTTCTGCATGACCTGATCCTGGAAAAATATCATATCACCGGTTAACGTTTTTTTTAATGTGTTGTAATTAATATTTTCAGGTGGAATCAGATGGTATTGAATAAATGATGGCTTCGTTTTATTATTTTTAATAATTCCTATTTTCATTGGCTTGACAACATCCCCGATTGAATTAAAATATAGGTTTCCTGTGACACCTTTTAGAGAACTTTCAATGTTATAGTATTGATATAAAGCTTTTTGGATTTTTCTTCTTTTCTTGCTGACAGGTTCTTCTACTGAAAGATTTGCTTTTTTCATGGCATCAACTGCCAGGTGAATGGCATCGTAATAACTGGCAGAAACCCAGTTGGGGTATTTTTGATATTTTTTTTTATATGCTTTAATAAATGGAAGGGCTTCTCTATCTGCAATATCAGATAGATAGGGTATAGCAAAATGAAGAGACTTATCATTTTTAGGTAGTTGATTAATAAATGAGTAAGTACCAAAAGAATCAGACCCTAATAAGGGATAATTTCGATCTTCTTGTAATAAACTCGTTATTTTAATTGCTTCAGATGCATGGGTTGCAATAAATATGCACCCTGGCCGATCTGTTTTACGAATTTTCATACAAATATGTTTGATTTGAGCATCTAAAACATTTGAATGTGTACGAATACTGAATTTATGAATAATTTCGATATTGGATGACTGTGCTGCTTTTTCGAAATGTTTTAAAAGACTGATACCAAAAGTGTCTGTATCATAAATAATAATCGCTCTATTAATTTTTAAATAGCTATTAATATAACTTGCAATATAGCCCGCTTGAAAAGCATTATTGGGAATAATACGAAAATACCAATCATTATGATTTGTAACCTCTGTTGCAGTTGCAGAGCCTGTAATAGCAGGTATTTGATATTTTTGATATACTTTTCCAGCCATTATGGATGTTGAGCTAAAATAATGTCCAATGACAAGCACAATGGATGGATTTTTTGCAAAGCTATTCGCAATGGCTAAGGCTTTTTGGGAATCGTTTTGGTCATCTTTAATGAGAACATGAATTTTATTTCCAAATGTACCATCAGACTGGTTCATTTGATCTACATATAATTGAATCCCTTCTATCATTTCCTGCCCAAAAAGCTTTCCTTTGCCGGTCATTGGACCAGCGACTCCGATACAAAGATCGTTACTTGCAAATATCGATTGAGAATATAAGATAAACAAGCAAATGTATATGGGACGAATTAATGTCATTTCAAATACCAATCTCTGATATGTTGGCCTCCCATGACCATATAATACCAGTTTTTTACACGCGGTTTTACCAGACAATGCGCATTTTCATAAAACAAAGGGATAAACATAGCTTCTTCTTCAACGATAATTTTTTCCGCTTGTTTGTATAGTTCTTTACGTTTATCTTGATTTGCTTCAGCAGCAGCCCTTTCAACAATATCTGCAAATATTTTATTATTCCAGCCTAATTGATTTGAAGAATGAAATGGATGAAACTGTTCATTTAAAAAATTATTGGCATCAGGGTAATCTGCTGCCCAGGCAAATCGAAACATGTGAGTTGGTCTTCTATCTAAACTTGAAAAAACTGTCCAATTCATTGGGGTCAATTTTACCTTGATATTTAAATAAGACTTTAGAAACAAAGCTATCGCACGCGCAATTTGATCGTGGAATTCGGATCTATTGTACGCTATCTCAATATCCGGAAAATTTTTTCCATTTGGATATCCTGCCTGACTGAGTAGCTTTTTTGCCAAAACTGGATTAAATTCAATACCAATTCCTTCATTTTTATCAACTGCGCCAAATATTGATGGAGGTGTTATTGTCATTGCGATATCTTCTCCACCTCTTGATACAAGTTTGATCAATCGTTTTCTATCAATTGCAGATATAATTGCTTTTCGAATCAAAAAAGTATCAACAGGATGAAGGCTGATATTAAAACCATATCCATAAACTTTGACTTGAGATTTTTTGTGATATTGCTCTCTTAAGACGGGATGCGTTTGAATAAATGGAAGTTGATTTATTGGAATTTTTAGGTAGCTTGCCCCCACAATATCAAGTTCATCACATAAATACATTGATAGGCCCAGCGTATTATCTGGAATTACATAATAACGTACTTCTTTTATGGAAACATTAACAGCATCAAAATATTTTGTATTTTTTCTCAATATGATCAACGACCCTTTATTCCAATCAACAAGCCCATAAGAACCATTGGTCTGAATATTTTGAGGTCTGATCCAATTTTTTCCATATGCCTCAATGGCGTCTCTATTGAGCGGACGATAAATGTTTAAAGCTGTCAGTGATGGAAAATAACTGGCAGAATATTCCAGTTCAAACTGAACAGTAAAATTGTCAATCGCTTTGACACCTATATCCGATACATTTCCTCGTATGCCTTTATGAATACTTTGTGCATTTTTTAAAATATACAGCAAATTGGCTAAAGGGCATTTGCTTTCAGGCTTTATATTTCTTTGTATCGTCCATACAATATCGTGAGCAGTAACAGATTGACCATTTGTCCACACACAGTCTTTTCGCATTGTAAACGTATAAATATCATTATCAGGTGAAGATGTCCAGCTTAGAGCCAGTTCTGGTAAGCTTTCATGTGTTATAGGGTCAAAATCAGTCAGGCCTAGAAAAAGCTGTTCTACAATTTCAATAGAAGTTTCATCATATGTGTACCCAGGGTCAAGTGTTGATATCTCGCCATTAAGGGGAAGTCTAATCGTAATATCTTTTACCAGATCAAGACCAATATTATTTTCAAAATGATCTTCGACAAATTCAAACATTCCATTTTTAAAGTGTTTAAAAAAGATATTGTTTGGACAAATACGTCCATCTTTTTCAAAGTTATAGGAGCCAGAAGCACCGCTCCATTTTTTCATGCATCTTATTGTTGTATTAATGACAACAGGTCGAGAAGAATTTCCTTTATTAATGGTGTAAGCAAGCAGTTTTAAGGCATCAAATCCTTGTGCAGCATGGGCGTCTGGTGAGTAGACATATTTTTTTTTGAATTGTTTCACAAAATTTTGAGTAATATTATTGGGTAAGTTTTGATCAAAAGACGTACTGACAATCGTATCTTCAGCGGCTTTTCCAGCAATCGTCCAGAGTTCATTATAATTTAATTTATGGGTCCCGAGGATTGGTACTGTTACACCCACTTCTCTGATCTGCTTGATCAGTTCTGCTGCAGATGGCAGAAAACCAGCAAGAAAAATAGCATCATAATTTTTATTCTTTAAAGTGTTCGTTAATAAAAGTCTATAATCATTTTCTTGTGATTCATTGGCGGTATAGAACTTTTCAGTAACAATGTTGAGCGATTTTTTTTCAGCAATCTCTCTAAACAGTTCTTTAAAACGTTTTGTTTCTGTTGAAACATCATATAAAATTATAAGATTTTGGTAATGATTTTTCAAAACAAAATTTGCAATTTTTTTGCTTAAACCTTCATCTGATAGTGATTGTCTAAAAATAAAGTCTCCGCCAAATCGATTTAAGTCGACACTGGGAGAAATAAAAATAATGCCCGCATCTTTATAAGTTATCGAAGCATTAACAGCTATTTCTGGATTTCGATGTCCAATAACAGCAGCAACTTCCTTATTTTTAGCAATGTTTTTGGATATTTTTTCACCCGTTTTGCAATCATTTTTGTCATCGTAAAACAAAACATTTATCTTTTTACCAAGAACACCTCCAGCAGCATTGATTTCTTGAGCTGCAAGCTGAATCCCCTCCTTAAAATAGGATTTATGATCAAATGAATCTACAGCTGCAATAACAATTTTATTCGATTTTGAAACACAATCCCCGCGATTCAGAGACTTGATGTTTGAGAACAAAAAGTAATACAAACAAGCAATTATCATAAATACAGAAATAATAAATTTACTACGCATTTATTTTGTTTCCGTGTTTAATATAATGGGGACGCCATCTTTTCCATATCCAACAACAAATATTTTGGCATTATTTGAACGTGCAAATGCATGAAGTGCCTCAATGCCGCGCCATTTTATAATGTTTTGATCCTTTATTGATTTTAAAATAATCTGGTTGCGATTATGAATACCAATGCCCTCAATTTCTTTGCGACGCGCTTCTTGTTTTTCTTTTTCAACGATATGTTTATGGGCTTGAACAAGGTGTTTTTGTTTAATTTTAAATTGAATCGCATCTGAGACACTTTGAGGCAGTTCTATTTTTCGAATAAGCACATCATCAACATTAATAAATCGCTGAGCAACTTGCTCAATAGCATTATTGATTGCCTCAATGATAACCTTTCTTCCAGAAGTATAAACCTGTTCGGCATCCATTGTTCCAATGATTTCACGAAGCACCGACTCAATTTCCGGTAAGATAACTGTTTTTGGATAATTGGGACCAATTTGCTGATGCAAAACCCCGAGCAATTTAGTGTCTGGTGCATATCGAATAGATAAAAGAAGTTTAACTGTTAATCCTGATTTTGTCAGTACGTTCAGGTTAACAGGTAGTTCTTGAATTCGAATATTATAAATATACATTTCATCCCAGGGAAAGATAACATTCAGGCCTTCCTGGTAAATATGATTGATTTCTGTTCCAGATAAACGTTTCCACCGAACACCCGCTTCACCAGGTTTAATGGAATAAAAAATTCTTGATGCAAAAAAAGCAGTAATTAATATAAAAACTAGAATAAAAGAGGCAATTGCTGG
>Ga0272440_1002858_pt1 | contig 13246 bp, 14 predicted proteins | sample SSMMMBAug17_FD_192440 | JGI IMG/M metagenome (GOLD analysis project Ga0272440, IMG submission 192440) | Marine sediment archaeal communities from Little Sippewissett salt marsh, Falmouth, MA, United States - SSM-MMB-Aug17 | ecosystem: Environmental > Aquatic > Marine > Wetlands > Sediment ...
CTTTCACTTTGATACCAAAAAAGAAAAAACATTTACACCGCTATTGTTTGCTCCTGGTGACTGGTTTGATATGCATACTGATAAGTCAATTTGATCTCAGTCATGAAGTCTTCAATATCGGGTATATCATGCGCTAAAGATACTCTTCATTGCTTAAATTGAAAAATGAGTTAAGGAATTACATGATCTAAAACATGTGAATAGGATTAATAAGAAATATTTGTAATAATGCTAAGGCATACTGGCAGCATAAAAAAAATCAACTTGTATTTCCTTTCATAATGTGGCATTTGAAACATTTTTATTTTATTAACGAATGTTTTTAAGGATTTTTATATGGATGCATATCAACATATCGAACAACAATTTATAGAAGAAATTGCACAAGCAGCATCTTGCCAGGCCCATCAGATAATCGCTACAGACAAATTATTGGCAGAAGGCTCAACGATTCCATTTATTGCACGTTATCGCAAAGAAGCTACGGGTTCTTTGTTGGATGAACAATTGGAAACTATTGCCAAACAAAGAGACTATTTTATTGAACTGGCTAAAAGACGAGATACCATACTTTCCAGTATTGAAGAGCAAGGGAAATTAACCGATGAATTGGAATCTGCTATCAGAAATGCTCGGAACAAACAGGTATTGGAAGATTTATATCTACCGTACAAACCTAAAAAAAGAACCCGCGCTCAAATTGCCAGAGAAAAAGGTTTAGAACCTCTATCTGATGAAATTTTAAAAGCGGCAACCGGTAATGATAAACCGGAAAAACTTGCTGAGAAATATGTGGATCCGGAAAAAGGAGTAGAAAATATCGAAGATGCGATTGCTGGAGCCAGAGATATTTTGGCAGAAATTTTTGCAGAGTCTGCTGAAAATCGGACGCATCTCAGAAAAACAATGATCCGTGATGCCAACTTAGAATCACGAGTACTGATTGGGCAAGAAGAAGCAGGAAAGGATTATCAGGACTATTTCGAATTCAGTCAGCGTGCATTTGATGTTCCCTCTCATCGAATGTTAGCCATCTTAAGGGGAGAGCGTGAAGGATTTTTGATATCATCCATTAAAATTGATGATGACACTGAATTAGCAGCATTAAAAAATATCTGGGAAGTACCATTGGATACGCCTTGTGGCTATCAAATTTCGGAAGCATCTTCAGATGCTTATAAACGTCTGCTCAGGCCATCCATAACCAATGAGATCAGAAGTGAATTACAAGAGATTTCAGAATTAGAAGCGATCTCTGTTTTTAGAACAAATTTAAAAGCATTACTCATGCAGTCTCCATTTGGTCAAAAAGCGGTCATGGGCTTGGATCCTGGTTTTCGTACGGGTTGTAAATTAGCAGTTGTGGGAACTACGGGACAGGTTTTGGATACTGGTATTATCTATCCCGTTCCACCAAATGAACGCATAGAACTTTCAACAAAAACAATTATTCAAATGATTCAAAAACATGATATCAACGCTATTGCTATCGGTAATGGTACTGCCAGCAGAGAAACAGAATCTTTTGTCAAAAATGTTGTCAAACAATCAGGCATTCAAATCATTGTAGTCATCGTACCTGAAACAGGAGCATCGGTCTATTCCGCATCAAAAGTGGCTCGTGATGAATTACCAGACCTTGATGTTTCTATTCGAGGCGCTGTCTCTATCGCAAGACGAATGCAAGACCCTCTGGCAGAATTTGTCAAAATAGAACCTCGTTCTTTGGGAGTAGGACAATATCAGCATGATGTTAACCAGAAAGCTCTTGAAAAAGAATTGGCCTTATCTGTGGAACAGGCTGTAAACACGGTAGGTGTAGAATTAAATACAGCATCAGTCTCGCTATTAAAATATATTTCCGGCCTTTCAGAACGTATTGCCAAAGAAATTGTTAATATCAGAAACAATCAAGGCCCATTTAAAGCTCGCAAAGATATTCTTAACGTCAAAGGACTCGGACCTAAAACATTTGAACAAGCCGCTGGTTTTTTAAGAATAAGAGGTGCACATAACGTTTTGGATACCACAGCAGTCCATCCAGAACGTTATGAATTGATCGAAAAAATGGCTGAAGCAATGGGCATCCCATTAAATGACATCGTCGGGAATCCTGATGCCGTAAAAAAAATTAATTTTAAACAATTTATTGATGAAGCAAAGGGCATCGGAAAATATACACTTGATGATATTCGAGACGAGCTGCTAAAACCAGGACGCGATCCCCGGCCCGAATTTGAAGCGCCGAAATGGCGGGATGATATTCGAACAATAGATGACTTAAAAGCAGGTATGACACTTGAAGGTCGAGTCTCAAATGTTGCTAACTTTGGTGCTTTTGTTGATATCGGACTGAAAACAGACGGACTCGTTCATATTTCAGAACTATCAAATGAATGGATCGACGATCCCCAAAAGGTAGTTCAGGTTGGAAAAATTGTCAAAGTTATGGTTAAGGATATTGACCATCGCCGAAATCGAGTCGGATTATCCATGAAAGCGCTTATGGATCACTCAACGAAAAAACCGTTGTCTAAAGGGAAAACGCATAAGCGAACGCCAAAGGTATCAAAAACCAATACGCCTACAATTCAGGATTTGATGATGAAATTCAATCAAAAATGAACATTTTTTTAGATCTGAGAAAGGTGGTAAACGCAGTTGATTATTCATCGTTTCATTGCATGGGCTGTATTGTTTTTATATTTACTGTCAGGATGCAGTCCCATGCAACCAAAACATTCAACGATAGACACGAACTTGCATAATTGCAATGCCGATTCCCAAAATGCCTGTAGCAACACCATTAAGAAAAATTCTGAATGTTTGACATTATCTTACTATATTGATCAAAATAAAACTTTAGAATTATTAAATTTTATTCTTAATGGACAAAAAAAAGCAGACATTGTATATCAAGATTCAAAACACATAAAACTCATGCTTAAACCATCAATATGGCCTTTCTCTTACTCAGTCGATATTATATTAAATGAAGAAAATCGTTCTGTTCAAATTTGCACGAACAACAGCTCTGGTTGGTTTAATAAAGGGAACGATTTTGCTTATGAGGTTTATAACAACTATTTAAATGTTGCTCAAATCGGGTGAGGGAAATAAATACATTACCAGGTTGGTAATAATAAAAGCAGATAATAATCATTTGAGTATGGACGATATTAAAAAACAATGGATAATGACGAAAAAACATGTTATAAAAATTGACAACGTTTAATGGATTATTTCTTAAAGGAGGAAAGATGATGCTAAACCAATATATAAAACAATTTTCTTTAATAAGATCGATGAATTTATTTGGAGCTACTCTATTTTTGTCCATTTATTTCGTTATTTGCTTACAATCTGTGTTTGCAGCTGACCCTTATATGTGCCTGATGAAATGCAAGGTCAATTGTGAAGATTATTTAGAAAAACAAAAAGAACTTCGCTCTAAGGGAGATCAATTTGGCGGGCCTAATGATATTTATGAGGGTTGCATTGAACCTTGCTTTTGGCGATGCGATGCCAATAAAGGTGATGGTGTTCGTGCCTGTCGACTTGAGTGGGATGACAATCTTGGAAAATGTCTTCGTGAAGGCCGATTGTCTGAAACTATGTGCTGGCAATTGTGGAGAAAATACAGTGAAAAATGTTTTGAGAATATCAACAATTAATATTCTTTCAAAACCATAATAATCAAATAATATATGAATAATATATTTCCCTCATATAATCAAAACGATATCTTTTTATACCCCTCATTTTCTATTCAAAATATAATATTAAAAGGCAATAATATTAAAAGGTTAATTGTAGTTTGTCGCCACAGGAGATAATTTTTTTATTCATCATACGAAATAAAATTGTAAGATATTCGTTTTTTGTGTGTCTATTTATATATGATGGAATTTTTTTACACGTCTTTAGAATTATTATTTGTAACACATCTTTGTATTAATTAGGATTTATTTATATAGTTATGGCATGAGATTTGCTGAAAAATGTCATACAGTTTTTATTATCCATCGTTTTTATTAATATTTTGGGCATGAAGCGTTTATAATGTTTTGTTTTCAAAAGATTCCTTACGAAACGATACCATCAGGAGGAACCGATGAAAAAGTTTGCAACCTTTTATTATTTGATTTGTTTCATTTGTCTGATGTCAACAGCTTATGGTGATAGCGGCCACCAATCGCTTGAACTAAAAACAGGCGGTTCACCAGTTTTACAGCGAATTAAGGATTCAGGAATAATCAAAGTAGGCATTAATCCTTATTTTAAACCATTTTCTTTCATCCAAAATAATGAACGGGTTGGTATAGATATTGACTTGGCCAGATATCTTTCAAAACAAATGGGTGTAAAATGTGAGTTAGTTGTTCCTAAACGATTTTCAGATTTAATCCCCATGCTTCAAAAAGGTCATATTGATCTAATCATGGCGGATATGACCAAAACATTCGAACGATCCAAATATATAAATTTTACAGAAGCATATATCAAAACAGGGCTTTCAATTATGGTCAATAAAGTTAAAGCTGGAAAAGATAAAATACCTTTAGAGTTATCGTATGATTCTTTTGCATCAAACTTAAAAAGACATAATAAAGAAAAAGACCTTATTATCGCTGTTACTCGAGGAAAAGCGCCATCCAGAATTGTTAATGCTTATTTTCCGTCAGCGCAAATTCAAAAATATGAAACAAACGACAAAGCAGCAAAAGCAGTTCTTGATGGATATGCCCACATCATGATTCATGATGAATTATTTTTAAAAGTATGGGTAAATGATCATCGTCAGAAAACCCTTTATAAAATTGTTGTTTTCCCGGAACCTTTTAAAATTGACTATTACGCATTTGCCATTCAAAAAGGAAATCAAGAGTGGTTAAATATGTTAAATGTATTTGTCATGGAATTGAAAACTTCCGGATATTTTGATCAATTAATGACTAAATATATGAAATAATTGTTTTCAATCCAAGGAGGCATGAATGAAAGAAAAAAAGAAAAAAGGACTTGATCTTCAATGGCAAATTCTCATTGGAATTATTGCAGGAATTTTATTTGGTATTTTATTATATCAAGTTTCAGGTCCTGGTGTATCCAGCGGCCCAATTTTTTTAATGAAAGTTTTCTTTAAATATGCGGGTGATATTTTTATTCGTTTGCTACGAATGATGATTGTCCCGCTTGTATTTGCCTCAATATATATGGCAGTCGTTAATTTGGGAGACATTCGGGATTTAGGAAAAATTGGTGGAAAAACGGTTGGTTATTATATGGCAACAACTGGACTGGCTGTTCTATTAGGACTGTTACTGGTTAATATCATTCATCCTGGCCAGGGTATTGATAAAGAAGCTCTTGCTGCGCTTAATATTAGCACGAGTGTTCCACATGAGGTTGCCTCACAGGATGTTGGTGAACGAAGTGCGTCAGTGATTATTATTGATACACTTGTGAATATGATTCCTAAAAATCCGGCCGGTGCGATGGCAAAAGGGGATGTGCTTCAAATTATATTTTTCACAATTTTTTTCGCTATAATGGCCGCTGCTGTTGGAAGAGAATCACAAACCCTGACAGAAGTTATTAATGGACTTGACGTGATTATGCAAAAATCTGTAATGGTTGTTATGGTCATTGCACCTTATTCAATATTTTGTCTGGTGACAGCTATTTTTATGGATCTCGGGACAGATGCGCTCTTTGCTTTGGGAAAATATGCTTTCACCGTTATATTGGGGCTTTTTCTTCATGCAGCGATCACATTGTCTGCGTTAGTGATGATTATTGGACGCTATAGCCCGATAAAACTGTTCAAAGCAGTTTCACCTGCAATTATGACAGCCTGGTCAACGGCGTCCAGTGCAGCAACCTTACCCCTTACAATGGAATGTTTGACTAAAAATGCGGGTGTGGATAAAAAAATTACCAATTTTGTCCTTCCATTAGGCGCTACAGTCAATATGGATGGTACGGCTTTATATGAATCGATTGCGGTAATTTTTATTGCCGAATTAATGGGTATTGACCTTTCAGTTGGAATGCAGGCCATTATTTTTATTACAGCTACGCTTGCTGCTATCGGTGCAGCTGCAATTCCGGGTGCAGGACTTGTTACAATGGGTATCGTCCTGACTGCTGCCGGCATGCCTCTCGATGGTATTGGTCTCATTCTTGCCATAGATCGTATTCTCGATCAATTCCGAACGGCTGTAAATGTTTGGGGGGATGCCACCGCTGGTGTTGTGGTTGGTTATTTAGAAGGTGGGATATCCGAAACAATTGATTCAGAATAAATTAATGAAGAGGACTTTATGAAATTTCCAAAAATGATCCAGTCATTTATGCTGCACAATGTGACGAAAGTCTGTGTTTTTAAAGGTAAACCGCTTCACAGTGCACACTATATGAAAATAGGAAGTTACGTTAATCTGTTCATTCACAGCAAATCTGATAAAAATGGAACGCAATCGTATTCCATAGAAATAAAAGGTACTGTTATTGACGGTATGGAAACCCTTGATGAATGTATTTCTGTTGCTGAAGAATTGCTTATTGAAAATAATATGTTTATGAGTTGATTCTATGGATTATTTGATCTCTCAAGTCAAAAAACACCCTGATTATCATCGAGCTGGAATGATTTTATGCCATGAAGGTGTTGTCCGAAAAACGTCACGTAATGGAAAAAAAGTTACCGGACTTCGTGTTCATGCAAAGCATCAACAAATTGTTGAGGCTCTGAATCTTTTCAAAAAAAGAAATGGGATTATTGAAATCCTTTTTGAAATTAATGATAACATTGATTTAGCAATCGGCGACACGATCATGAAGCTTGTTGTTGCCGGTGACATTCGTGAAAATGTTATTGGTACATTGACAGACTGTCTGAATGAAATCAAAAAAACGCTCACCCAAAAAACAGAGTATTATGAACAAGCAGATTGAACATCAACAATTCACACATCTTGATCAACAAGGTGCTGTTCGTATGGTTGATATTTCAGATAAACCCATAACCACACGAATCGCCATTGCCCAAGGCATTGTCAAAATGTCTCCCGATGCTTTTCAAAGCATTCTCCATGAAACCGGTAAAAAGGGAAATGTTCTTGAAACTGCTCGTATCGCTGGCATTATGGCAGCAAAACAAACATCATCCTTAATTCCCCTTTGTCATTCCTTAAATCTAACTCAGATTAAAATAGATTTTTTCTTATCAGAGGATCGTCAACAAATTACCATACAAAGCAAGGCAAAAATTGATGCCAAAACGGGTGTTGAAATGGAAGCACTGACAGCAGTTTCGGTTGCGGCCTTAACCATTTATGACATGTGTAAGGCAATAGATAAAAGTATGGTTATTACAGATATCTGCCTTTTGGAAAAGTCTGGTGGTAAAAGTTCATACTTAAGGTGATTTCCGGAAATACATATACCATGATTTCTGAAGTTCACAAGAGGGGATTGAGGGGCAGTGATTGGTGGCAAACCTTGTGAATGTGGGAAACTGAAATAGGCTCTGCCATTGATTATGCAAAAGCTGCAATTTTTCTTATTTCAGAGAATTTTAAATGTTTATCCTTATCTTCGCTCGGAGACGCACAGCCGTGCGTCTCTACAAACGATAAATTGTACTCGAAAAAGTGTTAACTGGAATATGAAGGATGCCGTTTTAGCAGAAATTCTTTTTTATGGCATCTGTAAAAAAAATAATGGATGTCCAATATTGATGAGGATTGGTCAATGGTTATTTCGTCTAAGAAAACATTGAAGTAGAATTTATATTGACGAGTACCAAAAATTCGGTTATTGTCAAAAGTTCATTTTTTTTAAGGAGGAATTTTCATGTACGCTGTGATTCAATCAGGTGGCAAGCAATATCGTGTCACTCCCGGTCAAACAGTCAGGCTGGAAAAACTACAAGGTGATGTTGGGTCAGAGGTCATACTTGACCCTGTTTTGCTTTATGCAGAAAATGAAGATGTCAAAATTGGTCAGCCAAACTTGTCAGAGGTTACTGTTAAAGGACACATTGTTGAACAAGGCAAGGCTAAAAAAATTATCGTTTTCAAAATGAAAAGAAGAAAACGATTTCGAAGTAAACGGGGCCATCGTCAATTATATACTGCAATTAAAATTGACAGCATCGAAGCATAACATATAAGGAGTCGAAAATGGCACATAAAAAAGCAGGGGGTAGCTCCAGAAACGGAAGAGATAGCAACGCCCAACGTCGAGGTGTAAAACGCTATGGCGGGGAAAAGGTTCTTGCAGGTAATATTTTGGTTCGACAATTGGGAACCAAATTTTATCCTGGGCTGAATGTGGGCATGGGAAAAGATTATACACTATTTTCAAAAATTAATGGAACGGTATCCTTTGAACGAATGGGACGATCACGACAACGCATAAGTGTTTATGCCACGTGAAATTCATAGATGAAGCATTCATTACTGTTCAATCAGGAAATGGTGGCAATGGCTGTCTCAGTTTTCGCCGTGAAAGAGGGGTTCCCAAAGGGGGCCCCGATGGCGGAGATGGTGGTCAGGGCGGAAATGTAATTTTAAGAAGTGCACCTGAGAAACGAACGCTGTATCAATTTCGTTTTAAACGGCAATTTAAGGCTGAAAAAGGAAAAAGTGGCCAGGGCAAACAAAAAACAGGTGCCAATGGCAAAGATTTGATTATAGATATTCCTGTAGGAACCGTTGTTTTTGATACAGATACCAATGAATGCATTAAAGATTTTACTACTGCCGGTGAAATTTTTATTGCCGCAAAAGGGGGACGTGGTGGCAAAGGCAACAAACACTTTGCGACATCTACTCATCGAACCCCTCGTTTTTCTCAACCTGGAGAACCAGGTGAATTAAAATCCTTTCATTTAGAGCTTAAGCTACTTGCTGATGTCGGTTTAATCGGTTTACCCAATGCCGGTAAATCTACGCTTATCAGCGTTATGACTGCAGCACGCCCCAAAATAGCTGATTACCCATTCACGACATTAACCCCTTCTTTGGGAATTGTTCATATGGAATCAGTTGAGCCTTTTGCCATTGCTGATATTCCTGGTATTATTGAAGGCGCACATAAAGGTGTAGGGTTGGGAATTCAATTTTTGAAGCATATTGAACGAACTCGAGTACTGGTTCATTTAATTGATGCATCAGAAATTGATCCAGATTCACCGCTTGATGCTTATCATACGATCGTAAACGAATTAGAAAATTACGATTCAACACTAATCAAGCGAAAACAAATTATTGCTCTCAATAAAATGGATTTGCCAGACGCTCGCGAAAATGCTCAGTTTTTTAAAAAAGCATCTCAGTCTTTGGATATACATTTTATTTCCGCAGCAACGGGCGAAGGCATTCCAGAATTAACCTTTGCTTTAGGAAAAGCCATTCATTAATTCCATCTATACGATCCCTTTTTTTAGTATTCATTTCTTTTAACAAACTTCCATTGACATTTTTGGTAAAATATTCAATAAAAACATTTCAATATATTTAATAATAGCGATTGTTTTTTTGTTATAGAAAAAATTTAACCATAAAGGACTCACTTTGAAATTTTTTGTCGAAAAAACAGAAAAATTATTATTTTTTAACCGGCCATACATTCTTGCGTTATTCTTTTTATGCACAATTCTGTTAGGTTGGAATGCATCGAATATTAAACTTGATACTGGTTTTGAAAAAAATATTCCTCGTGAACATGAATATATGAAAACCTTTTTGAAACATCAAAAAGATTTTGGGGGCGCGAATCGAATTCAAATCGCTATAGAAAATCTTGAAGGCGATATCTTTAATTTTGAATTTTTTGATATTTTAAAAAATGTAACCAATGAATTGTTTTTTTTAGATGGTATTGATCGATCAACGGTTACATCCTTATTTACACCCAATACGCGATATATAGAAGTTGTTGAAGAAGGTTTCAAAGGTGGCCCGGTTATCCCTGCTGATTTTATTGGAACCGATGATGAACTTGATCAGGTTTGGAAAAATACAATTAAAGCAGGTGTTGTTGGAAGATTGGTTGCCAACGATTTTTCATGTGCGATGATTTTTGCACAACTCATGGAAATCAACCCCAACACAGGAGAAAAAATGGACTATATCCGTTTTGCTCATGAGTTGGAAAAAAAAATTCGCGATAAATATCAAACCAATACTGTAAAAATTCATATTATTGGATTTGCAAAAATGATTGGTGATGTTGCTGATGGTGCAAAAGGTGTTGTTGGATTTTTTGGTATTTCAATTTTGGTTTCAGCTTGTTTAGTCTATCTGTACGCACTTTCAATAAAATTGACCATACTTCCTATTATTTGCTCTTTGACGGCTGTTATTTGGCAATTGGGACTTCTTAAAGCTGTGGGGTTTGGACTTGATCCCATGGCTGTTCTGGTTCCTTTTCTTGTTTTTGCTATTGGTGTCAGTCATGGCCTTCAAATGATCAATGTAATGGGAAATGAAGTTATTAATGGCGCAACATCATTTGATGCCGCCAGAAATTGCTATAAACGGTTGTTGATTCCTGGCTCAGTGGCCTTATTGACAGATACCGTTGGTTTTTTAACCCTCTTATTAATCAAAGTAGATATTATCAGGGAATTGGGGATTAATGCCAGTATGGGAGTGGCTGTTGTTATTCTGACCAATTTAGTACTATTGCCTCTATTAATGTCTTATATTACACTGAGTGAAAAAATATTAGCCAGAAAAAGTACCAGTTCTCGAATTCAAAACTATGTATGGAAATTACTGTCATTATTTTCGAAACCACAAATAGGCATTCTTATGATCATCTTTTCTGGTTCTCTTTTTTACTTTTCCCTTCAATATGCATTGAATATGCAAATCGGCGATTTACATGAGGGTGCTCCTGCTTTACATGAAGACTCCCGGTATAATAAAGATGTTGCACTCATTGTGGATCGTTTTTCGATTGGGGTGGATGTTATTTCAATTATTGTCGAAGCTGACAAAGATGCTTGTATCGATTATTCCAACATGCAGGCAATTGATAATTTTAACTGGCATATGGAAAATGTACCGGGTGTCCAATCAGTTCTTAGTCTCCCAACAATTGCCAAAATATACAATGCCGCCTTTAATGAAGGCAATCTTAAGTGGCGAATTCTTTCACGAGATACAGCAGTATTGGCCCAATCTACTGCCCGACTGGCGACTAGTTCCGGTTTATTAAACGGCGATTGTAGCGTTATTCCGATCTATATTTTTACAAAAGATCATAAAGCGAAAACGATAGATGCTGTTATTGAAGCCGCTAAGGGTTATATTAAGAAAAATCCAAATGATAAATTAACATTCAGATTAGCCTCTGGTCCTCTTGGGGTCATGGCAGCAAAAAATGAAGAAGTTGAAGCGGCTCAAATTCCTATGTTAATGTGGGTTTATGCTGTAATTATTGTATTGTGCTTTTTATCATTTCGATCTATCAGAGCAACCTGTTGTGTTATTATTCCACTTATAGTGGTATCTGCGCTTGGCCAGGCATTGATGACAATATTGGATATTGGATTAACCGTATATACAATTCCTGTCTTGGCAATGGGTGTTGGAGAAGGTGTGGATTATGGTATCTATCTCGTAACCCTACTCATTGACTTTATCAAGCAAGGGGTTCCCACGAGAGAGGCTTTTCATCGAACCTTACAAATGATGGGAGGAGCTGTTGTCGTAACAGGATTGACACTTGCTACGGGTGTCAGCACCTGGATGTTTTCGGCTCTTAAATTTCAAATGGATATTGGAATTCTATTAACTTTCGTTTTGATGCTCAATATGCTTTTTGCAATCACGTTGCTTCCGTCGTTAGCTTCTATTTTTTGGATCAGAAAAGCCAAAAAGAATGATGTCTGAACCTAATAATAGAATAATAGAAATCTAAATTCTAAATACATTTAAGATATTATGACTAATTTTAGCAAAAATATAATTATCATTGGTTCCATCTGGATATGTATTAATCTTTTGTCTGGTAGTGCAGAATGCCGAATTAAATTCGTTGCTTTACCGGAAAGAGGAGCCATTGTCATCCGTCTTGACCATTCAGACGGTGCTTTTATTGAAGAAGAAAGAACCCTGAGTTTAGAAAAAGGGATGAATAAAATTGATTTTTCCTGGAAAGATGTTCGGATAAAACCCGATTCCATCCAACTTATTCTGTCTCATCCGGATAAAATTCAACTATTAAGTATTCATTATCCATCTGATGAAAATGCGTTAATATGGGAGATCGATAGTGCATCGAAAACTGATGAACAGGTAAGAGTATGTTACCTTCTTGAAGGTCTGGATCATTTGATTGATTATCAATTAATGGTCAATGAAACAGAACAGAAGGCAACATTAAAAATCGCTCTGATTGTACGGAATTATTCAGGTGAAGCATTCAATTATTCTAATATCTGGTTAGGTTATGGACAAATGATTCCTTTAAGCATTGCAAATGAAGAAACCAGAAAAATTTCATTAAAAGAAGTTTATCCCATTACATTAGAAAAACGTTGGGAATGGGATGCTGAAAAAGAAATCTGGCAAAATCAATCTCTTGAACAATCACATGGTATTCCAGTTCAATACGAATTCTCAAATATAATTGCAAATGGTCTTGGCAAGCGCGTTTTTTCAAAGGGAAAAGTTCGTGTTTTTCAGGAAAAAATAAACGGGCAGCCTGTTTTTTTGGGAGAAGATCATATTGAAGCCATTCCTGTTGGTGAAATGATTAAAATTCGTATTGGAAAAAGTTTTGATATTTCTGTGGACCAACGTGTAATGGAAAATCGAAAAATCAATATTCGAAATAATCTGAAAAATAGGATAGTGCTTTATGATACAGAGGAATTGATTCATGCAACTGTCCAAAATTATAAACCAACGCCTTTAAAACTTTCAATGATCCAGCATATTCATGGACAATGGGAGATGATAGAGAGCAATATACCGTTTTTACTCAAAGATTCATCAACTTTACTATTTGATATTTCTTTTGGGCCATTGGAGAAAAAAGAATTATCTTTTCGATATAACCGACGCAATCTAATGCCATAACATATTGATATATTTACAATTTCAAATATCTTGACATCTTATAAAAATGATGATAATTAGAAACGTCCTATTTAACTAAAAAAATGAATTATTATATATTTAGTTTTATAGTAAAATAATTAATTTTAGGAATGAAATCATGA
>Ga0272440_1002859_pt1 | contig 13241 bp, 8 predicted proteins | sample SSMMMBAug17_FD_192440 | JGI IMG/M metagenome (GOLD analysis project Ga0272440, IMG submission 192440) | Marine sediment archaeal communities from Little Sippewissett salt marsh, Falmouth, MA, United States - SSM-MMB-Aug17 | ecosystem: Environmental > Aquatic > Marine > Wetlands > Sediment ...
CTTGATCATTATATTGTTTTGGTTGATGGTATACGGGTTTATGGATTTCAGGAGACCATTCTTCCCAAAAAATCTGTCATTATTATTGCTTCCAATAAAATTGTATATAGTGGGTCTTATATTTCCGATATGAATCATCCAACAACGCATTGTACTGTCTGTCAATCTGAAGGACCTATTGTCTATCAGCATGCAAATGATTCTTTTTGTGAAGCATGTTATATTGACTGGTTTGAAAGTGAATGCTTTAAAGAAATGGATCGGCGTTACGATGAAATTAGTAAGGCCGGGCAAATCGTGGTTTTATTTTCTGGTGAAAGAGATAGTACAACATCTGTTGTCGTTTTATTAAAATATTTGAAAAAGAAAAATAATCCAATACAACCCAGACTTGAATACTGCTATTTTCTTTCTGGCGATGAAGGGAATTATCGTTTGGAATGTAAAAAAGCTTCAGAGGCTTTTGCATCAAAGTATCATCTTGAATTAATTGTTCACAATATGCGAGACCAGTATGGTGTTGATTTTTTTGAAATGGGTTGTGCCCTAGAAAATGCAAAATATCCAATAAATATTGATCCAGGTTTATGTGATTATTGTGAGTATTGCTTTTCCCTGGTAACAAAAACCCCTTATAAAGCATATCTCAAAGAGCGTGTCAAAAATGAGACTGACACGGTAGAAGTTGTTGGATCAACGTTATCTGATCATGCAAGAGATCTTATTGTCAGAGCGGGTGTTGGTTTTTCTTTACGTTCAGAAACTGATGATCTCCGACCTTTAAGAAATGTCAAAGATTTGGAAGTCTCTATATATGCCGCACTCGCTAAAATTGATTATCATATTGGCGAATGCCCTTTTCAAAAACGCGCCCCTTTATATGAACGTGCCCATGAATTACAAATGATAGAAATGGTATTGCCAAATTTATCGCGTCGTGCTGTGCAAACGTTTTTTAAAAAACAAGATGAAAAATGGGTGAATCCAAAATTTACAAAAATATATGATCTCTGGAATCCACAAACAACTGTTGTCAGTGGTGCAATAGGCCATCGATTTCCTTTTTATGGAAGTATTTATGCTTTATCATACCAATGCCCTGACTGTGGTAACATTATTCCTTTTCATAATATCGCATCTGTTTTGGGTGATAAAGTTCATCAAAATTGTCCATCAATACCAGATTCATCAGATAAACAACAATTCATTAAAACAATGGCTCAAATTCATAAAAAAATAAGAAAACAAATCAATTCTCAAACAATTCCTATGGATATTTCTGATGAAAAACACTTTCGTTTTGCGGAACATGTTGAAATAGAATTTGGAAATGAGGTCATTCTTCTGTGGGATAAAAAGCAGGATATTGCCATTACAATTGATGGACGACACCATTGGCAAAAAGAACTTGTAAGACTGTTAAATCAAGGATGGATATCAACTGAAAAATTTATGTCGCTTTTTCCAGATAAGCCAGTTAGTCATGTTAAGCAATGCATTTCTTTCTTTAAAAAATTGGGATTGGCTTCAGAATCAATAGCCACGCCTGAGAAGCTTATACAAAGTAAGACAACAAGCATTGATCAGTTAAACTTGACAAATGTGGCCATTGTTGACCACGCCAATTTTTTTCAATCAGACAAATTGCTTAAAAATCTTTTTGGAGAGAATTCATGTATTTATTCAGATCAGGATATTCATAAATTTAATCAGTCTATCAAAAACTTTGAAATTATTGTTTTTATTTCAAATATAAGCGATGAGCACATTCAAATAGCAAAGCTTTGCAGACAATCTGGTAAAACTGTACTTCATTGTGGAATGAATGCATTTTATTTTTATATTGGTCCTTTATCTTCAAAAAAGGTAGAAGGATGTTATCAATGTTTTATAGATGAATCGCGTAGATTAAACGTTCCCATTGAAAAAAAACACCAGGATTCAATGCAACAAGATATTATAGATTATGAAAAACTCCTTGTATTTAGCGGTTTGATTCAAGCTGAAATACGAAAACTTCAAAGCACAAAAAAAATTGATAATAAAATTAAATGCTTTGATATGCTGCATTATGAAACGAATTTCAAAAAAATAGTACCAGTAGAAAACTGTAGTATTTGTAAGATTGAAACCTCAAGGGAAAAAGAATGATAAAATGAGTTTAGTTTATATCTTATACAAGGAGAACCCAGTCTTACTTTACTATTTGATTGTTATGAACATTAGTGCAGGGATACTTGCTGGCTCTATTATTCTTTTCGCATTAAATGGCATTCATGATATTGTGGATAATAAAAATATTGTGTTATACGCATTTGTAATTCCTATGAATGCAGTTCTACTTATTATTTGTAAGCGTTTTGTCCATTCCAAATCACGAATTCTTTCTGAAAAAGTCCAAACCAGGCTCATTCTAAAAATTGCCAATAATTTTCGACGCACAAGACTTGAAATTGTCGAGAAAGAGAATTTACCAGGTATCTATTCTCAAATTGTAAATGCACAAACAATTACAGTTTCAATAAATAAATATGCGGATCTGACTCAAAACAGTATTGCTATTTTTTTTTTGTGGCTTTATGTGTACTCATTATCATATCAAATCGCAATATTAGTACTGGCGTTTGTTTTATTATTCTTTTTAATTTATAAATTTTATCAACGATTGATGATACCTGCCATTGAAAATGAATTCGCACATAAAACTGAAATGCACCTGAAAATCAGTCATATTTTAGATGGCTTAAAAGAATTAAAGTTAAACCAATGTCAAAGTGATGATTTATTCAATAATTATTTAATTGAAGAAATCAATCAAACGCAAATTGCCAGATTTTATCTAATGTCTTCACACGCTCACTTTCATCTTATTGTGAATGCTTCTTTTTTTGTTATAATTGGATTAGTTGCTTTAGTTTTAAGTTCTTTTTTTTATTACATTGTTATTATAAAAGTGTTAACAATACTCATATTTATGTGGACACCAACCTTGTCCATATTAACAGCCATTCCATATATTTCAAGTGGCCAAAATGCTTTAAAACAACTTCTTTCATTGACAGAAGCGTTTGGTAGTTATGATGAAACTCAGTCAATTCTCTCTAATATGGATAACATAGATCGTTTTGAAACGATCTATTTAGACAATTTAACTTATGAGTATAAGCAGGAAGATCAGACGCCTGTTTTTTCAGTTGGACCTTTATGTCTAACAATTCATTCAGGGGAGATTTTATTTATTACAGGTGGAAATGGATGTGGAAAAACAACTTTGCTCAAATTAATCTCAGGTCTTTATCAACAGTCATCTGGCAATATTTGGGTTGATCAGAAAAAAGTTAATATGTCAGACCACAGGTATCTATTTTCAGCAATTTTCTCTGATTTTTATTTGTTTGATAAATTATATGGTTTGGAATCAATAGATATTCAAATGGTTAATGAACTATTGGTTGAAATGGATTTGGCGAAAAAAGTCAAATGGAAAGATGACCATTTCAGCACAACTGATTTATCAACAGGGCAACGAAAAAGATTAGCACTTATTGTTTCTTTGCTTGAAAATAGACAAATTTATATTTTTGATGAGTGGGCAGCAGATCAGGATACAAAATATCGTCATTATTTTTATGAATTTTTATTGCCATCATTAAAAAAACAGGGAAAAACAATTGTCGTAATTACACATGATGATGCTTTTTTCCATTTAGCGGATCAACTTGTCAGGTTGAATTATGGACAATTGGAAAACAGATAAACAAATCAATGCATATCAAAAAATTCAGAATGCATTTAAATATTTGTGGCAGAATGAATATTATGTAGTCAGGCAATTAATATTTAAAGCTTTTCTGGTAATCTCTATGGGCCCGACGCAGTTAGCAATAGCATATGCTGCATCTGCTATACCAGATATAAGGTCAAGAGCCAGGTTATTTTTTATCTATTTGATTATATATACGATATATATTTTTATCTTTAAAAATTACTATGAAAGTCTGATTTATACGATTGAAAAATATATTGCAATCATTCGTATCAATGTGATGGACAAAGTACGACAGGCTGAACTTATTTCGTTTGAAAAAATTGGTACTGAAAAGATTTATTCGGCATTGACAATTGATATTATGACTCTATCAGAAGTTTCACATTCAATTGCAATGGGTATCATATCCATTTTTTTACTGATTGATTTAATGCTTTACCTGGCATATTTATCCTTCCAGGCATTTTTGTTCTGTCTGTTTGCTATTTTTATTACAAGCTTTTACTATATAAACAATCAATTACAGCTTCGTAAGATTGCACTAACAGTTAGAGAATATGAAAAAAAGATGTTTAAGATGATTCATGATTTATTGTATGGATATAAAGAGTTAAGGCTGCACGACCAAAAAAATAACGATTTTTATGCCAATGGATTAAAAAAGAATATTACCCGACTTCAGGACTTAAAACTTCTTTCCGGTCAAAAGTTCACAAATAATTTCAGTATTGCCAGTGGATTGCACATGTTTTTGATTGTTGGTGTTGTTCTTATATTGCCAATATCTGGTTTGGGACCATCTGAAAAATTATTTACCATTGTGGCAGTGATTTTATTTCTTCCCATTGGATTCTTAATTGATCAGGCCCCCCGGCTTACATTGGCATCAATTTCACTTCAACGATTATTTGACCTTGAAAATGAATTATTGCAACTGAACAAAGAATCGAAAGAGCAGATTATTATCAGTGATACATTTAAATTCCATGAATTAAAATATAATGATATCACATATCGTTACCATGATAGTAACGAAGCTGGATTTAAAATAGGCCCCATCTCCATTTCTGTTAAGGCAGGAGAAACACTGTTTATTACTGGCGGCAATGGTAGTGGGAAATCAACTTTGCTAAAATTGATAACTGGCCTTTATCCATGCAGTTCAGGCAGTGTGGAATTAAACCATAAGGCAATTGATATAGGCTGTTATCGTTCCTTATTTTCAGCAATTTTTTTTGACTATCATTTGTTTGATCGATTTTATGGTTCAAACAAAATCGATCCGAAAAAAGTAAATGAACTGATTCAAATGATGCAACTGGAGAACAAAGTTACGTTTGAAGACAATCGTTTTTCCAGCTTACATTTATCCACAGGTCAACGCAAGCGGCTGGCATTAATAATGAGTATTGTTGCAGATAAACCGGTTTCCATTTTTGATGAATGGGCAGCGCACCAGGACCCTGAGTTTAGAAATATGTTTTATGAAACTATTTTGCCACAACTCAAAAACCAGGGAAAAGCGATTATAGTCGTCAGCCATGATGAAAATTTTTTTTGTCATGCAGATAAATTAATCAGACTTGATTTTGGGCAGCTAAAAAAAGAGTGATAGCTACATGATTTTGTCAATGATTGCCAGATCAGTGATCACTTTTTTTGAATGACAATATAACCAGGAGTAATACAGTATGAATAACAATAAGAAAATCGCAATAGTAACAGGGGCCAGTCAGGGCATTGGTTTTGAAATCTGTCGGCAATTGGGACAAAAAGATATATCAGTTGTGTTGACAGCACGAAACAAAACCAAAGGTGAATTGGCAGTTCAAACATTGAAAAATGAAGGGATTGATGTTTCTTTTTTTCCTTTGGATGTTACAGATTACGAGGCAATACAATCTCTGGTAACAGAGATAGAAAATGACAAAGGGCATATTGACATTCTGATCAACAATGCAGGTATTCATCTTAATCCTGAAGAATCCGCACTTGATGTTAAAATAGATACCATTCGACAATCAATGGAAGTTGATGTTTATGGCCACATTTTTTTGTGCCAAAAGGTTATTCCGCTTATGAAAAAAAATAATTATGGACGCATTGTCAATATGTCAAGTATTGCGGGTCAGCTTTCAACAATGGGGGCCAAAAAACTGGGATATAAAATGTCAAAAGCAGCATTGAATGTACTGACAGCAGTTTTAGCTGATGAAGTAAAAGAAGACAATATTTTAATTAATACAATGACACCCGGATGGGTGAGAACTGAAATGGGTGGAGACCAGGCACCAAGATCTGTTGAACAAGGCGCAGATACAGCCATCTGGTTAGCAACATTACCAGATGATGGTCCAAATGGTGCCTTTTTCTTTGAACGTTCTTTAATACCCTGGTAAGATTTTATGAAAAAAATGATTTCAGGCGCTCAAGCTGCAATTGAACAAATAATAGCAGAGGGCGTAACAGATGTTTTTAGTATTCCAGGAGAACATAATTTACCTTTGTATGATACTTTGCTGGATTATCCCCAATTACGCTTAATAACAGCGCGTACTGAACAGGGATTGACTTATATGTCGAATGGATATTCAAGGGTCAGTCATACAATAGCAGTACCGATTGTGATTTCTGGGCCAGGCGTGACCAATAGTTTATCAGCATTGGCTGATGCATACCAGGATTCAGTTCCTATGGTCTTGATTGTTACGCAAGCACCTTTAAATCAAATAGGAAAAGGAGCTTTTCATGAAATAAAAGATCAAAGTGCTACTATTCGGTCCATAGTCAAATGGTATAAGCGGGTTCAATGTGTTGAGGAAGTACCCGATGCCATTCATCATGCATTTTTGAACGCTTTTGGAAATCGTCCAGGGCCTACAGCTATTGAAATTCCATTGGATATTCTGACTCAAAAAGGACATGCTACAATTTATTCTTCCTCAATACCAACTTCTTTAAAACCTGATTTATTTTCTATCGAAAAAGCAGCACAATTATTAATAAATTCAAAAAAAACAGTAATATATGCAGGAAGAGGAACAACTATATCATCGTGTGGAGATGAACTAAAGGATTTGGCAGAGTGGCTGGAAAGCCCTTGTTTTACAACAGCATTGGCCAAAGGCATACTCCCAGACAATCATTATTTGAATATCAGTTGGGGGGGATGTAAATATGGAATGATTAAATCATTTCTTCAACAGGCGGATGTTGTTCTTGTGGTAGGGTCCAGCCTGGATGACAGTGATGCCAGACGCTTTTCACTTAAATTTCCCGATAAACTGATCCAGATTGATATAACCAATGAAAATATGAACAGAGATTACAATGTTCTGGTTGAGTTAACTGGCGATGCAAAAACAGTATTAACCCAATTGCTTACTGTCATTAAACAACATCCAAAGCCAAACAATTTATCAACACAAAACACAATTGTACTTGATAAAAAAAAGGCAATAGAAGAAAAACAATCAACGCTTGCATGGCAATATATGAATTCCATCCAAAATGCAATTTCACAAAAAACGATAATATTTAGTGACCCGACATGGGTCAATGGCTGGGCAGTATATTTTTTGGAACGACAACTCCCAAATACGTTTCATTGTACAAGAAATTTTTGCGGCCTTGGTTTTTCTTTTCCAGCAGCTTTGGGAGCCAGTTTCGCGTATCCCGATTCACAGATAATGGCAATCATCGGGGATGGTGGTTTTCTTTTTAGTCAGGCAGAACTTGCAACTGCTGTCCATTATCAATTAAATATAGTAACAATTATTTTTAATGATCAGGGATTTGGTGCGATTAAAAGACGTCAAATTAAGGCTTTTAAACGAACAGTTGGTGTTGATTTACCTTCTCCTGATTTTGTAAAACTGGCTGAGGCATATGGTGCTATTGGTCTTCGCTTAACAACACCTGATCAACTATATAAACATTTACTTAAGGCCTGGAACTATAACCGACCTGTGATTATTGAAATTCCTTTAGATAACAATGATCCTGGTCTAAATATATAAGTTAAAAATTATGGAATATTGCACACAACATATCAAATCATTTTCTCAAAAAACAATTTTTTCAGAAATGAACCAATTGGCAATACAGCATGACAGTATTAATTTAGGCCATGGCTTTCCCGATTACCCTGCACCTTTTTTTATAAAACAGGCTGCTATTAAGGCCATTGAAAACAATATAAATCAATATACTTCAGTTTGGGGAAACTTAAAATTACGTCAAGGCATTGCAAATAAGATGTATCAGCAATATGGTCTTGAATATAATCCTGAAACAGACATTACAATTACTCATGGTGCTACAGAAGCTATATATGCTGCACTCAACGGCTTGATCTCTCCTGGCGATGAAGTCATTCTTTTTGAGCCTTTTTATAGTACTTATTTGCCAGCCATAAAACTTGCCGGAGGCATTCCTCGTTTTTATACATTATACCCACCAGATTGGAAAATTGAGGAAGATCGCCTTGCCTCACTTTTTTCAAACAAAACCAAATTAATTCTTGTGAATACACCTCACAATCCCACAGGCAAAGTCCTTTCTGATAAAGATTTACTACTCTTGGCAAAATATTGTAAACAATATAATATCGTTGCTATAAGTGATGAAGTTTATGAAAACTTTACTTATGATCATTATAAACATAGACCTTTAAGTACTTACCCTGATATGTTTGAGCGTACAATAACTGTTTCGAATTTAGGAAAGACATTTGAAGTCACTGGTTGGAAAATCGGCTGGACACTTGCGCCACATGATTTAACAAAAGCAATTGTTAAAATTCGACAGTATTCAACAGGATCTGGCGCGTCCCCTTTACAAGAAGCTGCGGTAATTGCAATGAACAGTTCTGATGAATTTTATTCTAAACTGCAGAAACGTTACCAAAAAAATCGTGATTTTCTTTATCAGGCACTTCATCAAGCATCGTTTCAGCCTGTATTGCCTCATGGAACTTGTTTTTTGATGGCTGATATATCAAGCTTTGAATTTGACAGTGACATAGCTTTTTGTCAATTTTTAACTGTTGAGGCAGGTATAACAGCAATTCCAGCCAGTGCACTTTATAATAAATTGCCAGGTAATCTTAAATATGTTCGTTTTGCTTTTTGTAAAAAAGAAGAAACATTAGTTGAAGCTGGAAAACGTCTGATGCGAATTAAAGAAATGTGTTAACCATAAAAGAAATAAGGATATAAATATATTAAAATGGCGTATCATATAGAATTACCAGATAACAGCCTTTCTCTTTTACCATCTGAAGAATATTTTTTTATTGTTCATAATGGGTTAAAAGAAAAAATTAAACTTCAGGACTATCAAAAAATATATCAAGTTACAGGCCTTTATGACCAAATTGTCAGTTTGCTCAAATACAATACTCCTGAGGTTTTATCAACTTTACTGACCAATGAATTGCAAAAAGCCGCTTCCACTATTTCCCAATTAACCATTTTAGAACTGGGTGCAGGCAATGGCATTGCAGGTGAATTATTAAAGAATTCGGGTGCAAAAAAAATTTATGGTGTCGATATTATTGAAGAAGCTTATGATGCAATGAATCGTGAAAGGCCAAATGTCTATGAGAAATATTTTGTAGAAGATCTCTCTATGATTTCATCAGAAACATCCAAAATATTGAGCAAAATTAATTTCAACTGTTTATTTTGTTCGTCAGCACTATCTCATATCCCACCATCAGCTTTTTCATATGCGTTTGATCTGATGAACAGTCATGCCTGGATTGTTGTCAATTTATGGATAACTTCTGGTTTTGAGAAAGGAACAGGGGCATTGATTAAGCAAATGCAGGCAGAAAAGACACTTAAAATAATAAAACAGCATAATTACCAACATCGCTTAACTGTTGGCGGAGAAGCAATTATGTGTACAGGGATAGTAGCTCAAAAATTTTAATCATTTCAAAAAACAAGGAAATATAAGCAGTGAAAATCGGATATATTATTCCAAATTTTTCAGGTGAAAAAAGAGTTGGGCTTCTTCCGCAACATTTAAAGTATTGTCATCCTGAAGATGAACGCCGCTTTGAAAAAAATTTTGGTGCAACTTTAGGTATATCCGATGAACGTTATGGCAATTCTGGTGGATATACAAGAGACAATCTTTTTAATTGGGCAGATGTTATTTATTGTATAAAAATTCCACAAGATCAGGATCATTTCAAAACAAAACAGGGTTTTGTTGGATGGATTCATCCCACAGGTTCTGGAAAACAATTTATGGAAAATGTTGTTCGTAATAAAAATCTAATTGTTTTTGATATCACCAATCGATTATCCACAAGGTATAAAAGCAGCAAAGGTGAACTATTAAATATTGATAGAGATATTACAATGAAAAATAGCATATTAGCTGGATACGCATCTGTAATGCATGCGGTTTTGCTACGAGGCGGTATCACAAAGGATGAAAAGGTTGCCATTTTTGGCAGTGGAAATGTTGCTTATGGTGCAATGAAATATCTGGCAAACCTGGGAATCGATCCTATACTTCGCAGAAGAAGCAATATGGCACGATTTGAAAAAGAGTTTCATGATTATGATATTTTTATTAATGCGGTTGAAATTGATGAAAACGACAAAGCGATTGTGAACCAGGAAATGATCAATGGAATGAAACCAGATGCGTGGATCATTGATGCTGCCGCTGATGCCGGCAGAGCGATTGAAAATACGAAATATACATCAATAGATTCCCCCATTTATCAGGATGATCAGGGGCATACGTTTTACGTAGTCAACAATTCTCCCTCATTGCTGTTCAGGCTGAGCAGTGAATTTGTCAGTCAGGGATACGCAAAACATTTTTGGTCTAAACCAATGAAATATTGGTATAGTAATGATTGTTTAAAGGAATGTATATGAACCAACAGATACATAAACACGATTATTTCAAAAAGTTTGATTTTGATGGTGGTGAAGCGGTTATTGATCGCCTTTATCGGTTCACCATGGATCTTTGTTGGACTGACATACCCGATAATGTTCAACAGCGAATCAAAAATCTTTTTTTAGACCTCATCGGTGTGCTTGCTTCAGGTCGAGAGACACCAGTAAGTCTAATTATGCGTGATTTCGTCCTTACCCAGTTTGGTGCCACCAGTGCCTGTAAGTCAAGGCTGCTCCTTGATGGCCACCCTGTATCTCCTGCCGGCGCTTCGCTTTTTGCCGGTATGACAATTGATTCAATTGACGCACACGATGGTCATTACCTTGCAAAGGGGCACGTTGGCTGTGCATGTTTTTCTGCTTTGCTCGCGTATGCAGACGATCTGCAAATTACAGATGGCGGTCTATTGCTCACTTGCTTAGCTATCGGTTATGAGATTGGCACTCGTGCTGGCAGGATAATAAATGAGTCTTCCGAAACCACCTCGCAGTATCATTCTTCGGGTACCTGGGTGGCTATCGCCTGCACCGCAATGGGCGCCAGGCTCATGAAACTTGACAAGGCTTCCTTCCAACATGCGCTTGCAATAGCTGAATACCATGCACCGCGCAGCCCTGTAATGAAAGTCGCTCATCATCCAACAATGCTAAAGGATGCCTCTGGTTGGGGGGCAATGGCTGGCGTATCAGCTGCCTATTTAGCAAGAGCTGGATTCACAGGCGCTCCTGTTATAATGGTAGAAAGTAAGCATCTTCAGTCCTACTGGTTTGATGTAGGCATTAATTGGGAAATACTGAATCAATACATAAAACCCCATCCGGTTTGTCGTTGGACACAGGATCCTATCGAAGCTGTCTCAAAAGTACTCGCCGATAGATCCATTGACAGCAGAGATATTGTCGCCATAGTAGTAGAAACATTTGAAGAGGCAACATTGCTTTCCCAAGAGATTCCGCAAAACACAGAGCAAGCACAATACAATATAACTTTTCCCCTGGCAGTTATGCTTGCACGTGGTAAAGTCGGTGCTTTCGAAGTCACTGATCAAAGTATTTTTAGCGATCCGGAGATCAGACGCCTGACAAATTTGATTGATATGCGGGTAAATGAAAAATTTAACGCCCTGTTCCCGCAGGAACGATGGGCAAAGGTGCGAATTACCTTCTCTTCGGGCGAAGTGCTTGAATCACCACCGACAAAAGCTCGCGGTGAACCCGACACAATGCTTAGTGATACTGAATTACATACGAAATTTCACAATCTTGCATTAATACGTTTTAGTCATCAGGAATGCGATACAATTATCAGGCACGTGAAAAATCTGGGCACTGATATTGATAACTGGCTAACTTTACGTAGCCTTTTAGAATAAAGAAATATTGGCCTTGATCATCGTTTCGATTTTTAATACTCCAAATAGCTGACATTGCGAGATTTGAATGCAAGATATTGGCGTATAAATGTGATTTTATATCATCCACCCAATGAAGCAAAGCGTTTAATTCCTTCTTTCTGCCTGTAAATAAAGCAGGATATAATTAACTACTTAAGATTTTGCCCTGTATCATTTTTTTTCATATTAGCTACGACCAGTTTACCTTCTTCAAACATTTTATAGTAATAGTCCTTCGTTTTATTCGGATCCAAAGTTAAAAAGGTACCCCCTGATCCAAAATGACGAATAAAAACCTTTCCTAAAGCATATGTCGCTGAACCAGCTACCACTGGCATCGTCGCAGCAGCTACTGTAATTCCAATTCCTGGAATGAACTTAGCAATGCTTGCTGTCAATGCCAGTTTCTCGACTCCAAAAGTCAACATTGCTGCTGGAAATGATAGAGAACTGGTGAACACCGAAGATATCATGCTTTTGGCGATATCGCTGGAAAAAGGAATATCATAAATTTTTGCGAGTTTTCTTAGAAGCATCAGTTGAATCACTGACAAAGCAGCGAAATCCATGAGGGGAACAGGTATCAATCCGATTCCCATAGACCCCCAAACATGTCGTCTTAAAACCTGCTCTGCTTCTAAATCAGGTGAAACAATGTTTTTAATCTTTTGTTGATAGGCAATGTATTTTTTTGCCTGGATCGAGTTATATGTTTGCCTGATATTTTTTTCACCATACTTTTTTTCTAAACGTCTGATAATAAAATGTCCCCGAGCTTTATCCTGAAAAAAATCAATAAATACAACATTAATAATTGCTCCTGTGACAGCTCCAGCTATGGGAATTGCTTTTGCAACTGTTTGAGCTGCAATGATTGTTTGATATCTGGCAGCAATTTTTGCAAACAATTGGACTGCAAAGGGTGCCCCCATCCCAGCCATGCCTTTTTGTACAATATACTTAGATGATTCTTCAAGCGGCTTGTGAAGTATATTTCTGATAGCATAATAACCCGTTTCTCCTGTATGATCATCTACAGCATCACCGCCTAAAGCAAAGGCTTCAAGAGAAGCTATTTTCGTTTCAAAGTGATTGTAATCTTCTCCTTCATCTTTGGAGATATCCGCCACAGCTCGTAACATAAGGACT
>Ga0272440_1002860_pt1 | contig 13240 bp, 6 predicted proteins | sample SSMMMBAug17_FD_192440 | JGI IMG/M metagenome (GOLD analysis project Ga0272440, IMG submission 192440) | Marine sediment archaeal communities from Little Sippewissett salt marsh, Falmouth, MA, United States - SSM-MMB-Aug17 | ecosystem: Environmental > Aquatic > Marine > Wetlands > Sediment ...
GTATGAGGGCGCTTTAGCGTCCTTTCTCAATTCAGCGTTGGGCTTTAGCCCTACGCTGTTCTTGCAATTGCCGAAATCGAGCATTCCTTGTATGAAATTCACTTCCCCTAAACTGTACATACGCCCTGCTGAATATTTTTTCCACATGTAAAAGATCTCTTTGATAATAACTTGAGAGCGACATAAAAACAGGAGTTCGTAGATTGGGAGTAGCCACAGAAGCTACTGGCGCGAGCCTGCGTTACTTGATTGGAAGAATGCCAATCGAAACGATTGTTGTCTACAAGTATGTATTGTGAAGGTTTTTCTGAAGTTTTAATCTTCAGCTCGTTGGAGAACAATCCTTATTCATAAAAGGGGTAACAAAAATCATGGTATTTAAAGGTCAGAGAGTTCTTAGATCTTAACATGTAAAGGTATTTCCATTAGACTGAAAAAGGAAGTAAATTGTGCTCCTTGGGATGAAAAATGGAAAAGGGCGGCCTTTGATATGATTGAAAATGGAATGATAAAAACTGGGCGTGAATTCCATGCTTTAAATCTGTTGAAAAACCGGGTTTTGAAAAAGGCCTTAGAAATGCTTGAGCCGTATGTGGTGAAAGTCACATGTACGGTTCTTAGGGGAGCGTGTAGACTGGTAACAGTTTTGTGGGCTGGCAACAGCCCCCGCTTACCCGACTATGTTTTTTTGATATTTTGCAAAACCAAAAAAAACTCTTGACGACTTTGATTTGAAAATGATATCTCATATTGAAATTGAAGAACTTATTCTTCTAAAGCTTTCCCGACCGAATCAATCGCTTGTAACCCTTAGTCAACTTTCAGCCCATAGTCAACAATGAATGGTGGATATAATTCTATGTATAAAATACTTAGTACATTTTTTAAAATACATAAAGGTGAAGGATTAATTGTATTTAAGTTTGTACTCTTATTCATGTTATTACAGGCTGGCTTATCTATAGGCATTACAACTTCAGACAGTCTTTTCCTGCTCAATATTGGAGTACATAAGCTTCCTGTCATATATGTTCTGATGCCAGTTTTAATGATTGGCTATATCAGTATTTATTCCTTTGTGACCTCCAAAATAGCGCATGATAAAGTATTTGAATACGTGATTATTTTCCTGACTATCGGCGGTGTCTTTATTTATGCCTTACTCACACTCTTTCGGAGCACAGTTTTATTTAATTATCTTCTTTATTTTATCAAGTTTTATTCATCTTTATGGTTTATTGCTATTTATTCAATAGTATGGAGCTATACCTATAAATATTTCGATATCCAGGATGGCAAACGTCTTTTTGCATTTTTTACTGGTGGAAGTGCGATTGGTGCGATTCTTGGCGGATTGTTAATTAATATTTTAACGAATTTCATTAATGTTACAAATCTTTTTATTGTGTGGTCTTTTATTTCTTTCTTAACCTATCCTGTTTTGAAATGGATATTAAAAACAGAAAAATCGATTGATATTATTAATATTGACGAACAGGAAGAAAGCAGTTTTAAAGATCAAATTGTAAGCACCATTTCAGTTATCAGTAAATCTAAATATGTTGGAATTATGCTGTGTGTTTTAATCTCTGCTCAGGTTTTGACGAATATATGTGAATATCAATATATGGATATCTTTTCTAAAAATATCAGTGAAAAAGAACTTGCGAATCTTTTTGCTAAACTATTTATCACGATCAATTGTTTTAATTTTATCATCAGTTTATTTGTATTTAATCGTCTGGCGCTGAGATTAGGTGTCAGAAATATTGCACTGATGCAACCTGTTATTTACTCAATTGCCTTTACATACCTATTTATAAAATATGATTATTATGCGGCTTTATTTGGATTTTTTGCGTATCAAGGATTTATGGTTGCAATTGATTATGATAATACAAATCTTTTATTTAACGCACTGCCTGCTGAATCTCAAGATAATACAAGAGTTTTTGTTGAAGGTCTGGCTGAACCACTGGCAACTGCAATAGCAGGTGGATTTTTATTATTTTTTGGATCATCAATGAAGGCTTCCAGTATTTCACTGGTAGGATTGAGTTTAGCTTTAATTTATTTGATACTGGTAATGGTTTTGCGTAATGAATATCTAACAGCGATGATTACAAATCTAAAGAAAAGCTGGCTTGACTTTTCAAGAAACCCAAATGAAGTTGTTTCGAAATTAAACACTGATGAAATAAACTATTTAGAGCAAACAGGCGCAGATGGTAATGGGAAAGAAGCGCATATTGCATTGAAAATTTTGTGGCTTCACGATAAAAAATCGACATTAACGACGTTTTTCCAGTTTTCCAGAAAAACATCATATAAACAAAGATTATGCCTGATTCCTGTTTTTTCTCAAATGATAAAAGAATCTGATACAGATTTATTTCGTTTAATAATGGAGTGGATTGAGAAGGATAATAATATCGACGAAATCGGCCATGAATTTATTGAGGAAATACTCGCAAATGATATTCCTCAGCCCAAATTTTATAACTATGCTTATTCATCTGATCCAGATCAAATCGCCCTGGGTGCAATTGCATTATGGAATAGCTGGGAGCCGGAAAAACGATCTGAAGCTACAAAATTGATTGAAGATTTATTAAAGAAAAATGATGACCATTTTAATGCAGCCATTGTCGCAATGGGGCGGACAAAAGTTGAATTATATGCACATTATATTATCCGATATCTCAATCATTCAAACCCAAGAATAAGAAAAACCGCAATAAAATCGATCTGTCAATTGGTTAATACAAATTCAAAACGAATTGTTCCCCATATTCTTGAGATGATTCAGAAAGGAGAAACATATGACAGGATGATGGGCATGGACGCTTTAATAAAAATTGCAACCTCTGTCTGTATTCCACCTTTAATGGATATTGCCCATTATTTTACACCTGTTGAACGAAGACAAGCAGAACAGGTTATTCTCAGTATTGGATTAAAAGGGGTTCCCATGGCAGTATATATTATTAAATCCAAGAATTGTTCTCATAAAGGAAAATCAATTGCTGCAAGGGCGTTATCTCGTATTGCATTTCCACAATTCGAACTGCTGTCTTCATCAATAATAATACCGGAATTAAAGGATGCATATCGATATTTGTACTATTATTCTGTGCTTAATCAAGAGAAATCAACATCAGGGCTTGAAGTCTTAAAAAAATTCTATCTGGATATTCAACGAACAATTGTAGAATATGTACTCGAATTACTGACCCTGGGCGGTAAATTACCAGACTATGAATTGGTAAGCGCTTCGCTTCATTCCAAATCAGCAAAGGAAAGAGGAAACGCCATTGAAACAATTGAACAAGGCGTCCCCAGAGAAATATTTAACTTGATTTTACCCCTTATTGATTCAAGAACCACTGGTGAAATCGTATCATTTTTTAAAGAGAATTATTCCATTAATAAAATGACCAGTGAAGAAATTGTCATTGAATCAATTAACAGCAGCATCCCACTTGAATGCACAACAGGCGCTCAAATTCTTTGTGATAAAGACATTACAAAATATCAGGATATTATTCGAAATAAAATGAGACAGACTCGTTCAACACTGTTTAAAAAAACAGCTTTAGTTTTACTGGGAATAAATCAATCAACTGAACGTTTAAATTTTAAAGATAAAATATTTCATTTGTTAAATTCCAGCTTATTTAATAATTTTGGTGTACAGGCTTTAGAGTTAATTGCAAAGGATATCGTTGAAAAGACAATTCCATCTGGAGAATACATTTATAAAGCGGGTGAAAAAGCGGATCATCTATACTGTATTACTTCGGGGGAAGCGAAATCCGCTGATAATATCTCATTTAAAAAGGGAGATGTGCTTGGTAAATGCTGTTTATTGAATATGCATTATTTAACAGACATGATTTCGGAAAATATGTCTGCATTAATTATTCCAAAGGAAACCTTGATTAAAAATGCAGAGGTCTACCCCAAAACAGCCTTAATAATGTATGAATTTTTTCGAAAATAAATATATGAATAACATTATTACGATTTATGGTATAAAAAATGAAAAAAACATTAAGTATATCCTTAAACTATTTAATCATTTTATTATTGATCCCATCGATTTTATTAACATTGATTGTTATCGCAAATTTCACGTATAATAGTTTATATACAACAATATTAAAAGGTTTTGACAAAAAACTATTTGCAATCAGCACTGTAACAGCCGCATTTATTGATGGTGATGAACATGATCAAATTCTCGCTATAAAAAAATTAAATTCAATAAACTACGACAGTAATACTAAAAAAATATATGCGTTAAATTTAAATAATAAGATTCTTACTGTTGATGAATCCAATGGCGCAGCTTTTAATGGCCCGAATATTCAATTTTCAGATATTGATATAAAAGAAATCGCTTTTAATTCAAAGAATAATCTGCTTTATGCAATGGATAATCGTAAACATGCATTAGTCTGCATTGATCCGCAATCAGGAAAAACTGCCATTATTAATCAATTTCCAATTATTTGTGATTCAATAACCTATTCCAGTAAACATAATAAACTCATTGCTACCGGAAGATACACTTCTGATATTGATTCTAAAAACGACTTGCTCAGCATCAGTCTGCAGACAGGAGATATTAAATATCTGGGCCAATTGAAGTCTTACAATGTGGATTGCTTGTGTATTAATAACAAAAACAGCATATTGTATGGCATTGATAACCAAGTAAATAAATTAATAAAAATAGATTTTTCCCAGACAGATATTGTAATTGAGGCACTGGCCACATTGAGGTTTAAATCAACGAACAAAGTTATTGATCGGCCAGTACAAGATATTACTTATAATGAACATACAGATCAAATATTTGGTATTACTGACAGACTGGTATCAATTGGCATAAAAAGTGGCATTGTTGATGATACGAAATATGTAAAAGGCTTTCGCAATGAAATGGGGAAGCTTTATTTAAAGTATGTTCAGCCAATGAGAAGAATTAGAGAAAAACTTGGACTGTCATTTGTTTACACGCAGAAATTATCAGATACACCCCATCTTGATGTTGAATATGATATTTTGAAACAAAAAAGAGTCGCCTATAACCAGGCAACACAAATTATTTATGTAATTGATTCAAATATTGATGATAATCACACTGAAATTGGTTATACCGATACGACGCCTGCTGAAAAAAAAATACGTGATGTTTTATTTAAAGGGAGTGTCTATCTATCAGAAATAAAAGATTGGGATGAGTGGGGTCTCTTAAAATCTGGATTTGCAGCAATAAAAAATTCAAAAAAAGAAATCAAGGCAATTGCAGGGGCCGATATTAATGTCTCAATTATTACCGACAAAACACGTATTGCAATGTTAAAAGTGACATTTGTCGCGATCATTGCATTGCTTTTGGTCACCTATATATCACTTATCATATCTAAAAAAATCATTTCACCGATCCAGCAGCTTAAAGAAGTAGCTCTTGGAATCGCAGCAGGGCATTATGGAAAACATATAACAATAGATAAACCGCTTGAACTGGCAGATCTTTCAAAGTCTTTTAATGTGATGAGTGATTCACTGGAACAAACCCATGAAAATATTGAGCAAACAAATTTGCAGCATGAAAAAAATCGTAAACAAAAGGAAATGATCAGATCTTTACGAGAAAAAATTGAAGATGAATATGATGATATATCCATTACCAGTTTGGCAAAAGCCGATACCCATGGCTATGGCTGGACACGATGGAACCATCTGGTTCTGGCCTGGATTACAAAAAGTACGAATTATGATGATGATGTCAGACTGTCATCAATCATTTCGTTGATACTCAATAAATATATTGAATTATATTCAGGCGATTGGGATAAAGTTACGCATGAATTAGACAATCTGTTTTGTGATTCTGTGCAGGCATTTTTTTGTATTGACCTGAACCAACAGACCATTCATTCTTTGTTACGAAATAAATTTAAGTTGTGTTTCATTCATGAAAATAGCATTCAGGTTGACGATATAACCAGCAAAAACGTACTTGAAAAAGATAGGATTGTATGGATAGTCAGCGATATAAACATTGACGAATTAACAAGTGAGTCAACTATTCCTTTGAATATTGATGAAACGAAGGAATTTTTCTCCCACAAGATTCAATATATGGATAATTTTAATACCGCCAGTATTTTAATGAAAATTAAATCCGAAAGAGATCATTTGGTATGAATATAACAGAAAAAATATTTGCTTTGAATCAAATAGAACCATTTAGTATTCTTCAGTATTCTGAATTAATACTGATCGCAGAGGTCACATCTGAATATTATTATCAGCCGGAAAAAGTAATTGTGCCAGCAGGAACAGTGCTGCAAAAACTATATATTGTTGTTGATGGCAAAGTGATTACTCAGGAAGGTCAACAGCCAATTCCGATATTTGGTGTGAACTCTCTTATTCTTGAAGAGGCAATCCCTTATGATATAATAGCAGATAAAGCGCATGGCGCAACAGTACTGAGCATTTCCAAAGGGCATTTTTTTACGATCATTAATGAATGTCCAAATGTTGTTATCAATTTTTTAAAAATTAACGTCTTATAAACGTTTCGTTAATTATTGATTGAGATTAATTTATGAAAATTCAAACGCAAAATGCAATTACAATTTTACCCATTTTTTTAGTTCTGGCGATAATCAGTAGCGGGTTATTGTTCGTAACTGAACGTCAGGAAATATATTGGGGATTAAATGAAGAAGCATCGTCACTTGCTGTTTCAATTGCAGAATTTTTAAATGGAAAAGAGTTGGATGATATTCGTACACAAGAAGATGCAATTCAATCTATTATTAATTGGAAACAGGCAAAACGAATTAAAATTTTTTCTTATAAATCGGAAAAATTATCATTATTTGCAGCCTATGGCGATGAATCTTATGATTATCAGACTGAAACCGGCGATAACAAAAATCAACTCACCTCTCAGCACTTTACTTTTGATAAATATGTGATGAATAAAATAATAACCAAAGGCTTAATTGTTAGTGATTTATTGAATTTGCCATCAACAAATTGCTGTATATGCGCATATGTTCCACTATATTCCAGTTCAAAAAAGATTTGTGGTATTCTTGAAGTAACCATTGATGCCCAGGAAATTAAAACCCGAACCAAAGAGTTGTTGCGCAGTTCTATAAAAATTACAATTGGCATATTATTATTTGGTTTTATTATTGTATTTATTATATCAAAACAAATCACAAACAGTATTGTACTGCTGAACAAGGCGGCATCTATTATCAGTAGTGGAAATTATGAATATGAGATTTCAGAAAAAGGCACATTAAATATTCAGGAAGTAAATGATTTATCAAATACATTCAATACAATGAGTTCGGTACTAAGGGAGTTCTCGTCACAATCAAAGCAGGAGTTGATAGAAGCAGAACAATTTAGAACATCATATGATCTGGCCAGTAATTATCTTGAAAAATATTCTCCACCAGTAAATGTCATTCTGGGCGGATATAAAACGCTCATATATAGATTTGGTGACATTATCACAAGTGACTTTTTTGATACCTTTACTTGTGAATCTTCATATTACGTTATTATCGGAAAAACGAAATATGGCACTTCATTACACGATCTGACGTATGCTGCTTCAGCCTTGTCATTGATTAAAGAAAAACTGGCGACTGCCTCTTCAAAAGAAACACTTGAAATGGTTACACAACTTTTTGAAATGGAACAATGTTATATTCTTCAATGGCATGAGACATCACCAGACATTGAGGTAATTAAGTATAGTGATGAATCTTTTGATTCATATGTTTATCAACTAAACGAAAAAAATCCAATCGTTATATCAACGACAAGCTTAGAAATGGAAGAAAAACTTCAATTATATGTCAACAGATTTTATGATATCAACGATGATGAGCTAATTAAAGAATTGTTTTTTCTTGTTGAAGAAGATGACAATGGAATTATGTGTATTATAAAAAAATGAACTTGATTTGTTTTTCGTTCAAACTGACAACAAGAAAGGAGTTAGAATTGCAAAGAAAATATATGCTTATTACATTTTATCTTGTGTTGTTTGTAACTGGTTTCGTTCAAATATCAGGAGCGATTCCAGTTATAACGAGGTATCAGGGATATTTGGAACAACCGGATGGTTCTCCAGTAAATGGTCGTTTTAAAACAATATTTAAATTATATTCCGAAAGCATTGGCGATAATCCTGTCTGGGAAGAAATTCATGAACAGGTCGCATTCAATAAAGGCATATTCAGCGTAGTTTTAGGTGAGCAAACCCCTGTTCCTTCAAAAATTCTGGATTCTGATTGTTACCTCGGAATCACGCTTGAAAATGATCACGAAATTGAACCCAGACAAAAATTGTCGGGTGCTGTTGTTTTTTTTCAATCAGACTCAGTGGCCTCTATGATTGATGCCTTTGTTCATGAATCGAAATCAGCAGAAAAAATTGTGACATCTGAAAGAATTCGAAAAGGTTCTATTGTTGAATCTAAATTGGCAGATTATTCAGTTACTGCTAAAAAAATTAGAAATGGGTCCATTAGTGAATCTAAACTGTCAGATCATTCTATAACAACAAAAAAATTGAGTAATGGGTCAATTACGCATTCTAAACTAGCAAAAAATGCTGTCGAAGCGAATAACATTAGCAATGGATCCATTGTGGAATCTAAAATTGCGGAAGATGCTGTCACAACAAGGACAATCAGCAATGGATCAATTACGCATTCTAAACTAGCAAAAAACGCGGTAACAACAGAAAAAATAAGTAATGGGGCAATCTCTCATTCAAAATTAGCAAAAAATGCAGTCACAACAGAAAAAATCAGTGATTCCGCAGTCACAGAATCAAAATTAGCAAAAAATGCAGTCACAACAGAAAAAATCAGCAATGGCGCAATAACACATTCTAAATTAGCAAAAAATTCTATCACTGTTGATAAAATGAAAAAAGGAGAACTACTGAAAAACATTAAATTAAACGATGGTCCCGATTCAGGTCTTGATGCGGATCTCTTTGATGGTATTGATTCTAAAGCATTTATGCTGAAAAAAGATATTTTAAACAATAAACAATTTGGTTTTGGCGTACAAAATCCCTTGGCAGTACTGCATGTGAATGGAGATGCTCAGTTTAATCATCACATCACTGTAAGTGGCGGTATTCAAATCGGAATGGTCAATCAATGCGATGACAAAAATGAGGGCATGATTCGTTACCATTCAAAAGAAAAACTGATGCAATTTTGTAATGGTTCTGAATGGGTGTTTATTGATTATAAAAGTCAATCCTCCATAGCTCAACCTGACTGTATAACGAATATGCTACAAATGGCATTTAAAAAAATTCGTATGAGTGACTCAAAAAAGAAACAAAAAATATTTTATATGCAAACAACAGAAACGACACAAGAACAATGGCACGCAGTCATGGGGACAAATCCTTCTACCTTTCAATGCCCCGGAAATTGTCCGGTAGAAAATGTATCATGGAATGATATTCAAGAATTTATTAATATCATTAATCGAAATGAAAAGGTATGGCGTTATCGTCTGCCAACTGAAAATGAATGGATTTATGCTGCCAGTTCAGGTAGATTCAAGGACGTTCAGAAGCATTGTATGAATACGAATGTAAAAACGATATGCACCAAAGATCCTGTACTTGACAGGTTTGCCTGGTATTGCGCGAATTCTAATAATTCGACGCAACCGGTTGCTCAAAAAGCGCCTAATGATTGGATGTTATATGATATGCAGGGCAATGTAATGGAATGGTGTTCCAGTTCTTTTATAACCAGTGAACTGACTTCATTAATAGATGCTTCTTTTAAACTGATCAAAGGCGGATCCTGGGCATATGATTCAAAAGGTCTGGATCTGAATGCCAGATCATGGCTGAAGCCAGACCATCGAGACAGCAATATTGGTTTTCGTCTGGTTATGGAATTGAAAACCAATTGATGGCCTTCGCCCAAACCTTCAATAATTTATTATTTTTATCATCAGCAATATAGATAGTGAAAAAATAAATGCAAAAATTCATTACGTTAGTTTTTAATATCAATAAAGATGAGGGACAGATTGTATTTAAGTTTGTTTCGTTGTTTTTATTGTTACAGGCAGGATTATCTATTGGTGTTGCAACATCTGACAGTCTATTTTTGTTAAATGTCGGGATCAATAAATTGCCTGTCATATATATCTTGCTCCCCTTTGTTACCCTTTGTTATATTCCATTATATTCATATTTATCGTCTAAATATGGCCCAAAACGCATTTTTGAATATATTATTTTAAGCAAGGTCATTGCCGGAGTATTGTTCTTTGTGCTTTTGACATTTTTAAAAAATACTTTTGCTTATCATTTATTGTTGTATTTTTTTAAAATGTATACAACATTTTGGTGTTTTGTTATTTATTCCATTTTATGGAATTACACATATAATTATTTTGATATATTAGATGGTAAAAGACTTTTTGCATTGTTTTCAGGTGGCGGTGCGATTGGCGCAATTACTGCTGGTTTTGTAATCAATCTGCTGACACAATTTACCAGTGTTACGAATCTGTTACTCGCATGGTCGGTGCTCGCACTTATCGCATATCCTGTTTTAAAATGGATCATCAAGACAGAAAAAGAGATAGATGTTGTCCATGTTGATGAAAGTGAAAATACTGGTTTCAAAGAACAGATATTAACAATTATTTCAACAGTAAAAAGTTCATCTTTTGTTGTGATTATCATTTTGGTGCTGTTTATCACTCAGGTACTGACAAATATCTGTGAATTTCAATACATGGATATTTTTTCGAACAATACAAGTGAGACCGAGTTGGCAAATCTTTTTGGAAAATTATACATTTTTATCAATGGGTTTAATTTTGCAGTCAGTCTCTTCTTATTCAATCGCATGGCAATCCAGTTAGGTGTAAGAAATTTAGCGCTTTTTCAACCAGTTATCTATTCAATTGCATTTACTTTACTGTTTATGCGCTATGATTTTTATGCGGCTTTGTTTGGATTCATTGCATATCAAGGATGTTATATCTCTATCGACTATGACAATACAAACCTTTTATTAAACGCATTGCCTTCAAAAACCCAGGAACAAACCAGATTATTTATTGAAGGGATTGCAGTCCCTTTTGCCACTGCATTTGCTGGGATATTTTTACTTTTTGCCAATACGCTAAAATCTTCAAATATCTCCCTCATTGGTATTTTTTGTGCCTTGCTGTATTTAGTTCTGGTGCTGATATTGCGAGATGAATATATTACAGCAATGATATCGAATCTCAAAAACAGCTGGCTGGACTTTTCCAGAAATTACAAAGATATCCTTCGAAAATTAAGTGATAAACAAATTGATGATCTGAAAAGGATTGGCGCTTCTGATAAAGAAAAAGATGCATTAATTGCCATTCGGATTTTGTGGATTGAAAATAAAGCGGAAGCGCTCAGCACATTTATGACTTTTATCAGCAACGCATCCTATCAAGCAAGACTTTCAACACTTCCAATATTTTCAACAATGATTAAGGAATCAGATTCTAAATTGTTTCGAGATATTATTAAATGGATCGGACAGGATAATTTAAATATTGGAACAGAATTAATAGAAGAAATCGTTGTCAATGGTATTCCTCAGGCAAAATATTTTAAATTGGCATCATCTTCAAAACCAGATGAAATTGCGATTGGTGCAATTGCATTATGGAATAGCTGGAAATCTGAAAATAAAAAAGAGGCGATCAATATTATCCAAGGCCTGGCAAAAGGCAATGATGAGCATATCAATGCCGCAATTACAGCTATGGGAAGAACAAAAGATGAGTTATATGCATCTTTTATTGTACAATATCTGACCCATCCAAATCCAATTATTAGAAAAACATCATTAAAAGCAATATGTCGGCTGATCACTAAAAATTCAATAAGGTTAATCCCGCCAATTCTGGAAAGAATTCAAAATGGAGATTCTGAAGATCGCATTATGGGAATGGATGCTTTAGCCAAAATTGGAAGTTCCAACTTTATATCTCCCTTGTTGTTACATGCACATTATTTTACATCTTATGAACGTCGGAAAGCGGAGCAGGTGATCCATAGTTTAGGATTAAAAAGTGTTCCTTTTGTAATTCATATTGTCCGCTCTCGTCATTATTCTTACAAGGGGAGATCCATTGCAGCCAGAGTGCTTTCTCGTATCGCATTTCCACAATTTGAAGTACTGTCTTCAGAAATGATCATTCCAGAATTAATCAATGCCTATCAGTTTTTATACTACTATTCAACGCTTGCCCAAGAAACGACAACACCCGGACTTGAGGTTTTAAAAAAGTTTTACTTAGATATTCACAGTACAATTGTTGAGTATGTATTAGAGCAACTCACACTGGGTGGTAAATTGCCAGACTATGAACTGGTGAATGCATCGCTTCATTCCAAGTCTGTAAAAGAAAGAGGAAATGCCATTGAAACAATTGAGCAAGGTGTCAGCAGAAAAATCTTCAAATTGATATTACCACTCATTGATGCCAGACCCATTGAGGATAAAATTAAATTCTATCTGGATAACTTTTCAGTTCAGAATTTGAATCTGGAAGAAATTGTTGTAAAATCTCTTGAAAGTAATATACCAATCGAATGTACATCAGCAGCACAAATTCTTTGGATGAAGGATCAGGAAAAGTATCAATCCATTTTAAGAAAAAGAATGAGAAATAGCGATTCCTTACTTTTCAAGAAAGCCATATTACTTCTTTTTTCTGTGAAACCAAAAGCCAGAAAAATGAATATTATTGAAAGAATATATCATTTATCAAACTCAAAACTGTTTAATACTTTTGGCATACAGGCCCTTGAAATGATATCAGAACGTGCGATAGAACAGCATTTTCCATCAGGACAGGATATCTATAAAGCCAATGATGAAGCCAATAACTTATATTGTATTACATCTGGAGAAGTCAAATCATCCAATGGTGATCTTTTTAAAAAGGGCGATCTTTTTGGGGAAGATTGTTTATCAGGCACCTGCTGCAAGCATGACATGATATCACAAAATTCTTCTGTATTAGTGATATCAAAAGACATTCTATTTAAAAATTCTGAAGTTTACCCGCGAACGGCCTTAATAATTTATGAAATTTTTCGAAAATGTTGAATCAACTATTTATTTATTTGAGCGTGTTGCTATGG
>Ga0272440_1002861_pt1 | contig 13239 bp, 7 predicted proteins | sample SSMMMBAug17_FD_192440 | JGI IMG/M metagenome (GOLD analysis project Ga0272440, IMG submission 192440) | Marine sediment archaeal communities from Little Sippewissett salt marsh, Falmouth, MA, United States - SSM-MMB-Aug17 | ecosystem: Environmental > Aquatic > Marine > Wetlands > Sediment ...
GCATAAACAGCAAATCCAGCGACCAATTTATTATTGAGCGGATAAGCTGTTGCAAAATGTGGCGCAGGGACAATTCTTTCTTTGTTGGAAACATCTCCCAAACTGTTAATCGTATTATTATTCAAAGAATTAGGGGTTTGCGACATATCAGTTTTGATTTTGCCCCCTTCAACATGAAAATTATTTACCTTAATGGATGGATACGCAAGATGAGCGCCATTGGATACAGTAAAGCGATCAATTTGCGTCAATCCGGCTGGATTGTAGTAAATGGCAAAGGGGTCATCCGCATATGCGCAAAATGCACCTCCCAATGCTGTGGCTTTTGATCCCAGACCCAATGTGTCCATGAGTCCGGCTGTGGCGATGCCCGAACATGTTAACATGACAGCAATGCCAAACAAAAGTACTGACATACCTTTTTTCATCATCTCCTCCTGTTAAAAAATTAAAATTTACTAAATTGCAAGCGTTGTATTCAGAATGATTTTATTCTGTTGGCTGCAATTTTAAAAATAATACATCCATTCTTTTATGATTTTATTCAGTTAGTTCATGATGATCAATATGATTTTAATATTGATGGGGTGATAGTTCAAGTTTAGATTTATCAATAAACTTGCAAAAAATATCATTAATAATTTATAATTGCAAGCATGATATTGTAATTTTTTTTGGATATTTTCAAATTGATGACAATATGGTGTGGTTGATCTTTTTAGCGTTTTGTTTTTTTTGATTGCTTATAGACAATGGATAATACTTCTTTAATCGTCTGAATGCTATGAAAAAACATCTGATATGAGCTGGGATAATGTGTATATTGAATGGGTATTTCCAATATTCTTGCTTTTTTTTCCTGCAAAACGACAAATAACTCACAATGAATACCAAACCCTTTGCACATAAAAGATGCATCACGAACCAATCGAGAATGCATCATAACAATGCCACTTCCCATATCACGCACAGAAATGTTCAAGACCCGCTTGCAAAATAAATAATACAATAAACTCAATATTTTTCTGTGAAAAGGATAATTGTTTTCATGTTCATATTTTGAACCAACAACACAATCCCAATGATCTGCTAAATCAATGAATTTTTGAATGTTTCGTAAACCATATGATAAGTCCAGATCCAGTATGATTAATATTTGGCCGCTTGCCTGTGAAAAACCGAGTTTAATGACAGATCCCAACCCCTCATTCTTTTTTGAAATACAACGAATATTGCGATAATGCAATCGAGATAACACTCGGTCGCTTTGATCTGTGCTGCCATCATTTATTAGTAAAAGTTCATAAGGATAGCCGCAATGATTCATTACATTTATTACTTTAGATACATTACGTGTAATGATAGAGGCGTGATTATACACGGGTATGATAACTGATATTTTTTTCATGTTGGTGTAATTAAGCAAAATTTATTCCGATTCTGCATGAAGATTTCATTACATGATGTATCTTGATATTTTTATAGGTTTTTGCTATTGATAAACGATTAAATTATCGCCCAACTTTGGTTTTTCCAAACGCGTGATGTGGGTGTCCGTGTTAGTCAGTGATTGTCCTCCTGAACTGGAAAAACCTAAGTTGGACGATAATATAATGAAAAAATTTTATTATCACTGGAGTCAATCTTGAACATACTTGGAATAGAAACAGCCTGTGATGACACCTCCGCGGCCGTTGTCAGAGATGGGCATATAATTTTATCGAATGTTATATGGGATCAGCAATGCGTACATGAAAAATATCGCGGCGTTGTCCCTGAACTTGCTGCACGAAAGCATACTGAAGTAATCACTCATGTTATCGAATCCGCTCTGAGAGATGCAAATGTTTCGTATGCTGATATTGATGCCATTGGTGTCAATGCAATGAGAGGTTTGTTACGTTCTGTGGTTGTAGGCGTTGCTGCTGCAAAAATTATTGCGTATACACAAAACATTCCTATTATAGGTTTACATCATATCGAAGGGCACATTTATTCAATTATTATTGATAATCCAGATATTTCATTTCCATTCTTATGTTTGACTGTTTCTGGTGGTCATAATATGCTCATTCAGGTTCATGGACATGGTAAATATAAGCTGTTAGGGATGACCTTGGATGATGCTGCGGGAGAAGCTTTTGACAAGGTTGCCAAGTTTTTGGATATTGGATTTCCTGGCGGGCCTGTAATCGACAAACTGTCCAAAAAGGGAAACCCCAAAGCATTTGATTTTCCACGCCCAATGTGCAATAAAAACAATGATGATTTCAGTTTTAGCGGCCTGAAAACTGCTGTTTTAACAACAGTCAAGGCATTACAAAAACAGGGGCAAGAATTTTCTATTCCTGATATTGTCGCTTCATTTCAGCAGGCAGTAATAGATGTTTTGGTAAAAAAAACGATGCGATCAGCAATCAGAGAGAACATTTCAACCATTGCGGTTGCAGGTGGCGTATCCGCTAACAGTCAACTTCGGCAAGCATTTGCCAGAGCTACTGCCGAAAAGAATATGCAATTATACTTTCCGCCGATGTCCTTATGTATGGACAATGCAGCAATGATTGCATCCCTTGCATATTATAAATTGAAAAATGGTGAATCATCAACGCTTTCACTTGATGCCTGCGCCAATGCACCTTTTGCTATTGACTAATTTTGAGACGTTCCAAAGGAATTTCGAAAAATCAAATGCCCATATTTACCCCTCAGGGCTTAAATTTGTTGAATAGACTGAATCAATCGCTTAAAATTTTCATTATAGTCATTTTGAGAAGAAAAATCGGCAATAAGTCTTTTTTCAAGCTGCTGAAGTATATGATCTATGTTTGAACGAAGAATGATAAGCCTTTCTTTCTGAATATTCAGCATTTCTGTTGAAACATACTTCTTTGATAATCGCGCAATTTCATCAACAATCAAATCAATGTTTTTTTCAACCTGTTCAATGAGTTTTGATGCAAACGATGGTGATTTATACTCATGATCAATCACTACAGGTATATATCTCATACGTTTAAGAAAATTTTCATTGTGCAATGTTTCTAATGTTTCTAACATCACCCAGGGAGATTTTAAACTGTTTTCAGATATTATCGATAAAGTGATATCTGAAGATTGAATAGATTTTTCAATAAAGTCCTTGATATCCTCACCAAATTTCATGCTGACAGTATCAATAATCAGTGAGATATTGGCTTTTTCCAAATCTTTTTTCAATTGGTTCACAAATACCTGGTCATTATGATTGTAAGAAATAAACAAGGTTTTAAATTGTTTGTTTTCAGTTTCTTTTATTAAATGTATATCTTGATTGGTTTTGATAGCTTCTAATTCAGAAACAAAATATCTTTTAACTTCAGCATTGGGAATTTTCAAGCAGCAGAAATAATTTTTAGATTGATCAGAGGGAATACGTTTGTCTGTAACTGTCAGATAGCCACTAAACAACAATAAATTCCATACCGCATCTCGAAATGTTTGAAGCTCATTCATCACGAGATTTTCATTAATCATTTTCCAAACCGGTTGTCCTTTAATAAGCGATTCAATATCACTAATTTTTAACAAATGTTGTTCAAAAATCAACTGCCGAATCAATGCATTGCCACTGGTGTTTATCCAATAGGGTATTGTTCCTTCATGTGGGTCAGCACAATAGTGGAGTAAAGACCAGGGATTAAAGATTGTTTCCTGACCAAATTTGTAACCATCATATTCTTGGGTAATCAGAGATAGATGATGGGTTAAATTGTAATCCTTCAAAATCGATTGAACTTCATCAAAAGTAATTCCAAAAAATTGACTGAATTTTTCTCTTAAAACAGAATATACATCGACATTATTCATGTCTGAAAAAATGGATTCTCTGGCAACTCTCAGAATACCGGTTAATACCCCTTTATACAAACATTTATTGTCTTTATAAGCCGTACCTAATAACAGTTTCATAAACTCTATAACATCATTGTAATAATGATTAAGATACCCTTCATGAATCGGCGTATCATATTCATCACAAAGTATAACAACTTGTTTTTTATAGTACTGATAAAGATATTGACTTAAGTATTTTAAAGAAATGGAATAAAGAGAAGGGTTCGCACTTAAATCAAGAATGGATGTAAATATATTTTTTTGTTGCGATGATAATATATCAGATTTTAAGAGATAGTCATGTCTTTGAAATTCTTCAGACAGGCTGAGTTTCATCATTTCAAAAGCGCTATTCCAATTTTTGCCTTTTACATCTTTTAATGTGATATAAATTACAGGATATTTACCCTGTTCATGCCATGTATCTCTTCTTCTGATGGATAATCCATTAAATAAATGCGCATTTGATGGCTCTGATTTTTCAAAAAAGTAGCGTAACATTGACAGATTGCAGGTTTTACCAAAACGCCTGGGACGAGGAAAAAGTATAATGTCGCTGCTATCAACGATCAAATGATGAATGAGCATTGTTTTATCAATCAGGTAATAATTGCCTTCCACCATGTTTTTGAAATCTGATTGGTTTAATGGAAATCGTTTTTGTTTTTTTAATGTCATAACAGGTTCCTGTTAAATATACATTCAATTAAAAATAATTATCACATATTATTTGAGTGTCACCAAAATAGGACATCCTTCATATTTGGGCATCCTTCATTAATCAGTTAACACTTTTATCAAAATTTATTGATCTTTGAAAATATATTTTTTTAAAATTAAAAAAAAGTGTAAGAATTTTATTTTTTTTGTGTCTCCTATTTAAAAAAAGAAAATTCTTTCACTCAAATTTAAAAAAAATAAAAAAATTTTTTCTTATTTATTTGTTTATTTTTTACCTTTTATGCAAATAATATTATCTTCCCCTAGCAGATATTCATTTATCCATATTGAAATGATCAACAATTTATTGAAAATTTTAGTGTTAACAGACCCCTCGAAATGAGATTACATCCTTGACATAATTGCCGCTTTGTAATACTATCCTAAAACAAAAGAGAAGATTACTATTAAGTTTGCGTTAAACTGATATGTTTTACCTTTCATAATAATCATTATGCAACTAAAAACCAAAAATGAAGGACCAAATATAATGCGGAAAGAAATAAAAAAATCATATGAAATCTATAAAATTTTTTTTTATGCATTAATCCTTCTTGCGAATTCGATAATTATCTTTGCTGCTGAAAAAGAGATTTCAGTCGCGACATTAACAGACTATCCGCCATTTACATTTGACAAACAAAATTCTGCGAAAACAATTATGGAATACATTCCACCAGGTTCAGATTCGTTAAGATTGCAAGGATACAGTTGGGATATATTGAGAGAAGTCTTTCATGAAATGGGATATTCTTTACAATTGTATGTTTTTCCCTGGAAACGTGCATTTTATCAAGTAAAAAATGGAACATTGGATATTCTTTTCCCAACTGGCTATAATGAAGAGCGAGCAAAGTTTTTTCATTATTCAAAAGAGACGATAAATCATGCGAATTTCATTATCTATGTCAGAGAAGATTCAAAAATTGAATGGAATGGACTTGAATCTTTGAAAGGTTTAACGATTGGGGCTGGACGCGGATGGAATTATGGGACAGAATGGGAATCTGCTACATATTTTCAAAAGTATGAATTAAATAAAATCATGCAAGGATTTGAAATGCTTCATAAAAAACGCCTTGATGGCGTAGCAGGCTACGAAATCAATGTGGATTATGCAATTAAGCAAGCAAACTTGAAAGTGAAATGCAAAAAACTTCCTCCCTTTGGCTTTTCAAAAGAATATGCAGTGGGTGCCAAAACGAATCCGAGATCCATTAAAATTCTTGAGGACTTTGATATTGGAAAGAGACGAATCATCAAAAATGGCGTTTTCAAAAAAATTACTGAAAAATGGAAATAATACAATTTTTTTTAACCATAACAAAAGGAGGTTTACATGAACGTAAATTTAATGAAACAAAAAATATCTGGTGTGTTTTGTTGTCTCTTGTTGGTCATATTATTTATTTATGCCAGCTCTCCAGTAGTTGCATCATCAGATCCGACAATTCATCTTTTAAACGTGCCCCCCTATGGTTCACGTGTAGAAAATCTTACAGGTGTAATTCTTAATGGCTCTGCTTTTGAATATCAGATTGGTGTATATATATTTGTCAATGGTTGGAGAGCAAAAAAAGTAAAAATAAACAATGATGGATACTGGATTTCTGATATTACGACGCAAGATAATGACTGGGAGGCAACGCATATTGCTGTTTTTTTATTTCGCAAGAATTTTGATATGCCCATTTTAAAAAATGATAAAATCCTACCGACATCATTGTTTGAGAATGCGATTATTCATGAAGAGGTAATCAGACAACCAATGACAACGAGGTCGTCCATTTCAAATAAATGAGACTTTTTATTAAGTTTTTGGGTAGAACAGCGTAAGGCTTTAGCCGCCTTTAGCCCTACGCTGTTCTTGCAATTGCCGAGATTGTATATCAGGTAAACTCGGGAATACATATGAACCTTTACTAATATAATATAATATAATAACATCAAATATTTATACAAAGGAGCTTTTCATGAAAAAAATATCGTTAATTGCCAGTTTCATTCTCTTAATATCAACGAATTTGTTTGCACAATTATTTGAGCAACACTTTACGATTCAATCACCAGATTATACAATAAGCAAGCTTCCATCTGGTAATCATTCAATTAAAATTGATGGTTATTACACCAATAATATCCCGGGTTATCCGCGTTTACCCATAAAAAAAATCCGCATTGCGATTCATCCCGACGCTGATGTTAAAAGCATTCAATTGCACTATAAAAAAGATAATATGTTGAATATTGGAAAATACAATATTCCGAAATCGCCAACAATGGCAACATGGCGAAATAATAAACAGATTGTAATGAAAACAGAGGATTATTATTCCAAAAATAGTTTTTTCCCCGCTGATTTTGTTGAATTAAGAGATACTGCCCAACTGCGAAAATGGAAAATTGTGTCAATAACTTACAGTCCATTTCAGTATAATCCAGTAAGCAAGATGCTCACAATGATGCCATCTTCAAAAGTGACATTATCATATCAAATTGATACCATCTCCCCTCGCACAAGCAAAATCATGCAAGACAATGTTATGGATAATAGAGTCAAAAATATGCTTGAAAACTATTCAGAAGCGCAAAAATGGTATGATTCGGTAAGATCATCAGACAGTTCAAATATATATGATTATGTAATAATTACGACAGACAAAATTGTTTCAAAGAGTGCGAATCTGAGCAACTTTATGGATAGTTTAACGCATCGTGGGTTTAATCCACACATTGTAACTGAAAGTGATTTTGGGCATCTGGAGGCCCAATCTCCAAATGGCCGTGCGGAAAAGATTAGAAAATGGCTCAAAGATCATTACCTGGAATATGGTATCGAATATGTACTGCTCATTGGTGATCCCAACCCTGATGATCCTACAGATGACAATGACAAAGTTGGCGACATACCAATGAAAATGTGTTGGCCGAGGAATAATGAAGATGATGAATACATTGATGCGCCAACTGATTATTATTATGCCGATTTGACCGGCAATTGGGACTTGAATAACGATGGACTGTTTGGTGATTATGAAAATGATCGCGGTTTTGGCGGCGTTGATTTTATGAATGAAGTTTATGTAGGACGAATCTCTGTCTATAATAATGATACTGAATCCTTGGATCGAATATTGAAAAAAACAAATCTTTATGTCAATGCCCAGAACACACAATGGCGTAGAAAAATTTTAATGCCAATGAGTTTTTTAGATCCCAGCACTGATAGTGCCAAGCTGGCTGAAACAATGATTGTTGATTACATGAAAGATGCAGACTTCGATTATTGGAGACAATACATGAAAGGCAATGTCTGTAGCTTTATGAATTCAATTTATGAGCCAGAAGAAGAGTTGGTTTCTGGCGTTACAATCAATAAATGGAAATCGAATAAATATGGTATGGTCTGGTGGAGTGGTCATGGCAACAGTAAAGGCGCTTATATCGGGTGTCATGATTGTTATGATGGCACTTTTATTAACAGCGATGACACCACTTTGTTAAATGATAATTATCCCGCATTTGTATTTCAATGCTCCTGTTTAAATGGTTTACCTGAAGAACCAAACAATTTACAGTTTTCTTTACTGAAGCAAGGGGCTATTGCCACGTATGCAGCATCACGTGTAAGCTGGTACATGGTTGCAGATTGGGAAAAAGGCGAGAAATATTATTGTGATAATTTTAGTATTGGATATTATCTGGCTAAAAATTTGGTGCAACAAAAATTGAACGCTGGAAAAGCTTTTTTTGATTTAAAATCGGATCTGGGTGAAAACAATAATGGCTATTGGGATGGCTGCCACTGGATGAACCTGTTTGTCATGAATTTACTTGGCGATCCATCAATACAACTCTTTAAAGAAGATCAGAATTCACCTGTTATTCGTTCAAACCCTGCAACTGATATTACATGTCAATCTGCAACATTAAATGGTTTTATAAATACAAATGGCGTAACAGTGGAATACTATTTTGAATATGGTGAAACTGAGTCTTTCGGCAAAAAATCTGAAACAGTCACTTTAAATGCAGATACAGGTAAAATTAATGTTAAAGAAGAAATCACTAATTTACGTCCTGATCAAGCGTACTTTTATCGTATCGTTGCTAAATATGATGATAATATGATCCAATCCGATAATGTTTCTTTTTGGACAACAATGCCAATAATTCAGACAACATTACCTGAGACCATAACGATTCCAATCAATGGTAAACATGAACAAACATTTGAAATCACAAACACTGGATGCGGAAAATTAACATTTGAAATGAAAATATTTGTGAATGAAACTGCAAAATTCAATAGACAAAATCAGATTAATCAATTTGTTGATAAGCTTAATCAAAAACAACGAAAGACTTCAAACAAATCAACGCCTGATCAATCGAAGGACAATTCTGCAAAAAGAAAATTCTCAAATGCAAACTTCCCTGTTGCACATTCAATTCAATCCAATAACGCAAGTGATTTATGTGTTTGTGTTTTGGGGGCTGAAGACGATCATGATGCATTGGATGACATTGCGCAAAAGATAGCGAATACGAAGTTGTTTTATCTTGTTACATGTATTGATGTCAGCACCTTTACGCCAGAAATATCCGAATTACAAATGTTTGATGCCTTACTGATCTTTTCTAACTATACATATGATGATCCAATATCTTTAGGAAATAATATTGCAGATTATATTGAATCTGGCGGTGGTGTTGTTACAATGATGTTTGATATCGAACGAGATGGTAAATGGGGATTACAGGGGCGATTCGCACAGGAGAGATATCTGACAATCCCGCCGGCAATTCCCTGCGCTCGATATCCAGAACTTGAAATGGGAAAAATATACTATCCTGATCATCCGATTATGAGCAATATCAAATCCTTTGATGGCGGAATTTCAAGTATTAGACCAGGAACATCAAAAGTTTATTCTGATGTCTTAAGAATTGCGGACTGGGAAGATGGAAAACCATTGGTTACAGCAAAGATTTTAGATTGCGCCAGAAGAGCGGATCTTGCATTTTATCCGAAATCAAACGATATTTTTGATGAAGGCTGGATTTCTAGTACAGACGGCCATCTCTTGATGGCAAATGCATTACTATGGGTTGCCAATCATCGTCATGTTACCTGGCTTACCATTGATGAAACAAATGGCAGCATTCTCACGCAAGAAACAAAAACAATTACGCTTATGTATGATGCAAACGAGCTTGAACCCGGAGAATATAAAGCAATAATAGAGATCTCTCACAATGCTGAAAATCAAAAATCGCCTTTGCGCATACCTGTATCCATGATTGTTAAAACATCTGATATTGTAGTAACACCTTCAGATATAAATGTGACAATGGCACAAAACGACATAATGACAGCCGATTTAAAAATATTTAATGGCTTAAGTAAAGCATTGAACTGGAATATTGCCAAAATTCAATTGGTGGATTCTTTCGGTCAGGACTTGCCACAGGATAGTCAATATAGATTTGTCGATAGTACAATGGAGAATGGGCCGGTTTTCGACTGGATTAATATTTCATCAACTGGCAAACTTATCAAGGGACTTCGTGATGATAATTATCAAGGCCCTTTTAATTTAAGCTTTCCATTTAATTTTTATGGTGAAAACTATCAAAACATCTATATTTGCTCAAATGGCTTTATTGCTTTTGGGCCCATAAGCCGGTATTATGCCAGTTATCGAAATGGTCGAATTCCTGGAGATCGAATGCCTTCAAATATCATTGCATGGTGTTGGGATGACCTGCATCCAAAAGAATCGACTGTGTTTTTTCAATCAGATCAAGATCAGGCAATCATTCAAATTAATGATTATGGCCAGTATAATACAAGCGGAACAATTACCGCACAAATAATACTTAAACAAAATGGCGAAATTCTTGTTCAATATCTACAAATTCAAGATGGATTTGACATAAGTTCCAATACAATAGGGATTGCGAATAAAGATAACAGCGATGGACTTTTGGTATCGTACAATCAAAAATACTTACAGGATAAGCTGGCAATTAAAATGGATCGCGCTTTTTCTGGCGTAACAGTATCGCCAGAATCTGGCACAATTAATTCCAATGATGAAACAACATTGCGGGTTCAATTTTCTTCGTATGGTCTTGAGGTGGGTGAATTTACTGGCGCGATTAAGATTGGTTTTGATGATCCGAATATTTCTTTTATCGACATACCACTAAACCTGTTGGTTCAGCATTCAGTCACAGACAACAAAAAAGTTGTTCAACCTGGTACACTTTTTATGCAATTTCCTTACAAGCCAAATCAACTGGTTTCTATGTTTAATCATGAAGACATATCGCCTGTAATCATAAAGAATAATAATATGAAAATCAATGAAGATGAAAAAAATCAGACTCTTAAACCAACTGTAATCGTGACACAAATTCCTGAATTTAACAATCGCATTCGCAATCTGACCGGTCAGGTAATAAATATCCTTCCATCGGATTGTCAGATAGCTGTTTACATTAAGAAAGCGGGATGGATAAATAAGCCAGACAATAAAAACCCTGTCACTGTCGTTCAGGAGAATGGGCAATGGTCATCCGATATCACAACTGAATATGGCGATCATCTGGCACGAAAAATTGCAATATTTTTGATAACCAAAGATGTGTCACCTGTTATAATGAAGGGTGAGAGTACGTTCCCCGATTCTTTTGAAAAAATAGCTTTGCAAAAAATTCTTTTGGAGCGATAGTTATAAAAAATATGAAAGAGATTCAAGAAACAAGCAATACAATATCCCCCATTGTTGTACAGAAATTACAGGCCCTCAGGGAACTTCGTAACAAGTTAATCGGTCTTCCCCCTGAGGATGCATTGGATTTGATTATTTCATGCGATCAACCAGTTGCTTTGGTTCACTCTATTCCATCACAGGACTTGCTGGTGCTGATTCATGAGATTGGCTATCATGATGCACTTCCCCTTTTATCCCTGGCATCAGAAAAGCAATGGCGCTATTTGATGGATGTACAAATATGGAAACGAGATCGCATGTGCATGACAGAAACCACTCGATGGCTATATTTATTACTTAAAGCAGAACCTAATCGATTTATTCAATGGACTTTGAACCAGCGTCCTACTTTTTTTTATTACTATCTGTATCAAAACCTGGAAATTCTGGCTTTACAAGAAGATGAGGATTTTTCAGATTTACCCGATTCATTCTTTACGATGGACGATGTCTACTATGTCTCTGTTTCTGATTACCGACTGCCCCAGCCTTTGGATCGTGAAACAGAGGAGTTGCGTGAAGAATTTATTATGGAATTCTTTAAACGTCTTGCAGCACATGATCATCTTGAATATCAAAACATGTTAATCAATACATCAGCAGTAATTCCCGCTGAATACGAGGAAGAAAGCTTTCGCTTAAAAAATGTTCGTCTTGAGTCCCATGGATTCCTTCCTTTTGAAGAAGCCATTGGCTTGTATCAACCGATTCCCAATAAAAATCGCTTTAAAAATTTTCAAACAAAAGTTTCGGATGAAACAATCAATACCCCTCAATTGCCGATTCAGAGTATACCCATTGGGAATTATTTTCATGAAATGCTTATGTTAATTGACTCAGACGTCCATGTTTCCAATCTGCACATTCAATTTGCGTATCTTTGTAATCAAATTATTTCAGCAGATAACATTATCGTGACATCTCGGGATATTTTAAGAAAGGTTGTTGAAAAAGCTTGTGGATACATTCATATTGGCGTTGAAAGCCTTCTTAATGGCCAATCACCCGATTCAGTCGCTTTAAAGAAAATTGCTATGGAATATCCGGTGAAACATTTGTTTCAATGGGGTTATGGTCATGTGTTAAAAGTGAAATGGAAAGTGGATTCCTGGTATCGCCATAGCTTTGTCCATAGTCAAGGTCTTGCTTTGAATTTTTGGGGAGAAAGATGGCTGGGTGTGCTGGGCGGCATGCTGCTCAAACGTCCAAGATATTATGCTGACTTTGCTGATGGAGAATTATATCGGGAATTTAAATCCATGGCTGAAGTTAAACATGTTAAGGATGCTTTAAAACAGATTATTGCATTTGATGAAATGCTTTCATTTTTTTCAGTTGAAATTAACATAACCGATGAGCATCATTTAACCTTATATAATATGTTGTTAACCCTTTTTGCCCGAGATCAATTAAAACTTTCGTATCAGTTATCACCTATTTCTATTAAACAGTTTGAACCATTTTATCAATCCTTGTGGAAACTGGATGCCAATAATTCTAGAATAGCGCTTAATCCTATGTTCAGAGAATCGTTTCTTCAGTGGTTTTCAAAACAAACAGGCTTTGAAACAGATTATATTCAACATCGTCTTGGCGATGCTTTTGACCAATTATTTTTAGATCTTTATACAGAGATGGTCGAACTTTCTTTTGACAATTTATCACCCAAACATGTTTACTTATTCTTATTAACAGAGAGGTGATATTCATTATCTTTGATCGGACAATTAAAAAGGTTGTGTAGAGACGTAGCATGCTACGTCTCTACTGTAACAGAGAGGTGATATTCATTATCTTTGATCGGACAATTAAAAAGGTTGTATAGAGACGTAGCATGCTACGTCTCTACTGTAACAGAGAG
>Ga0272440_1002862_pt1 | contig 13233 bp, 12 predicted proteins | sample SSMMMBAug17_FD_192440 | JGI IMG/M metagenome (GOLD analysis project Ga0272440, IMG submission 192440) | Marine sediment archaeal communities from Little Sippewissett salt marsh, Falmouth, MA, United States - SSM-MMB-Aug17 | ecosystem: Environmental > Aquatic > Marine > Wetlands > Sediment ...
CAGGGCTCTAGAAACCAATGTAGGGGCGAACCTTATGTTCGCCCTCCGGACAACAATCGTTTGCGAACCTATGACCGAAGGCAAACGTTTCTATTTCATTCTCGAACGTAGGTTTGATACTGGTTTTTGTCCCGGAGGGCGAACACAAGGTTCGCCCCTACAAGAAGTATCGGGTGTCGTGTTTCGGGGGTCGTGTTTCGGGGGTCGCGTGTTTCGGGGGTCGTATCTTAATTATTAATTAAATTATTGAAGAATAAAGTATCGAAATGATTGTGAACCTGATATTTATTTTGATTTTTTTCATAAAGTTTTTATTAAAAAGGGGTAAACAATTCTGGTCGAAGGTGGTATGCTCTTAATTTTATTAATTTTTTATTTATATTATCAAATTTTACGGTTAAGGTTAATTTTTATCAGTCATATTGTCAACAATTTTTCCATATTTTGTGAGTAAAAAAACTTGGATAATACATTTGACATGAACGAAAAAATCATTTAATATCTAAATTTTTTATTCATAACTGCTGTTGTTAGTTGTTATTAAACAAACTTAATAAGCGATTTTGTCGTATTTTAGGATAATTTTTATGTTATGCGGAAAAACCGCCTTGACGACGATTATGCCAAAGAATCGTTGATCTACTGGTTGAACTAATCCTTTGGAAGGAAAAAGAGGGGCTTTTCCCATACAGCAAAAATAATGCCAGATTTTGGTTTATGTTCGAAAAGTTAAACCATTCGATTAAGCGGATTCAACTCACTCAAAAATAAGCAGCTTACGCTGCTTATTTTTGAGTCTACGTTTCACCGCTTATCTAAATATTATACTCGTAAACTTGGGGTGTAGGGGCATAAGCGCTAACTTAAAGAAATTTGGGAGCTAATTCATTGTGCCTGCAAGTTGAAATACAGCAAAATATGTTGAATTATCCTTTTAAGTTAGCGCTTATGGGCGTAGGTGTCAGTTACAAAATTTATTTATTGATTTTATGTTCTTTTTACAATATTTTTCAAAAGGGTCTAAGCTGTGTAGGGTAAACACCTGATAATTGGATGTAATTACAATGAAAAAGAGCTCTGATTTATCTGATTATAATGATTACTTTGATGGGGCAGTTCACTGTGCCTCAACGCAATCTGTTAAAATGACAGTCATTAACCAAAGTGCGTTGAGACAAACCGTTGAGCAAGAATAGTTTCGACAAAATTTCTGAAACCAACTCAAGTGAGTTTTAACTAAAGTGCGTTTTAGCGAGACACTGAGCAACTCCACAACTTGCTTTAAATTGTTTTTTTCAACATAGAACGAGGGGGGGATTGCTTGCTTCATTTTCAGTCATTAACAAACAGGCAAGTGAAGCCTGATAGGAAAAATTGTATGCAGCCAATCAAAGCTATAGTTTTAACCTATGACAAATATAGAAGTTTTACCGATCACATGATCCTCTGCTATGAAAAGTTGTGGCCAAATCACCCATTTACATTTCATGTTCCATATCAGTATTTGCGTTCTACTATTCAATCAAGTAAAGTGAAATATTACCAATCACCTCCAGATATTAAGGGAACAATTAACACTCTACTTCATGATATAGATGACGAAGAGATGGTATATTGGTGCATAGATGACAAATATCCAATCAAGCTAAATGTAAGGCTGCTTGAAAAAATCCACCAATATTTGTTGGTTGATATTAAAGAAGATATTTGTGGTTTGCTATTCTGCCGCTGCAGAGGTATGCTGAAAAAGACAAATTTAACAGAAAAAATAATTATTGATAATAAAGGCCAGGTCTGGCTTGAGAGAAAGAATCTTAAACAAATATGGATTCATCAGTATCTTAAGGTTAAAGTATTACGCTATCTATTTAATTCTTTTCCTGAACAAATTAATAATCCTAGGACAATGGACAATACAAGTAATAAAGTAAAAAAACCGAGTCAATACCGACTATTTGTTACTTATAATAATTTAAGCATTTTTGGTGAGAGTACTACTAAAGGCATCATAACAAAGAATTGCCTTAATAATATGAAAAAGTATAATTTGTCCATACCTCTATGGGCATCTAAAGTAACGTCTAAAGAGATAATCATGGGAAAGTGAAATGAAACGTTGATATCTCATTTTTCAGAAAAATGAGATAAAAAAGAATTGATAATAATATCAGGATCAAAAATTTTGAATATAATAAAGATTAAAACTACATATCGACCATCAATTGCAATTGTTACTTATTACTATAAACCACTTTATGGTGGAATGGAAACACAAATACTTGTTCTTAGTCAATATCTTTCATCTAAAGGATATAAAATAACTGTATTCACATCAAATGTTAATGGTACTTTATCTGATGAGTATACAAATAATATTCATATACGTAGATTTGGAGCAGCTGAAAATGTTACAGGCTTAAAACAAGCGTATAATGAAATATTTCAAGAGATTATAAATACGATCAATGATTTTGATATTCTTTATATGCCTTTAGGAGTTAGTCATAAATATCCATTAAATAATCAATTAGAAGTTGCAAAACTTTTTTTTAAGCACCAAAAACCAGTTGTGTTGCGTATTACTTCATCCGGTCGAATACAAGAATTCATGAATTTATATTCTAATTCTAAATCATTTTTACAACAAACTTCAAAAATAATTGCATTGAATAAAGGTATATCATTAGAATTAAAAAGTGCTGGTGTTAAAAATAATTCTATATTTGAGATCCCCAATGGTGTTGATGTAAATTTATTTACACCAAATAATGCTAATAAAAATCAAAAATCAAAAAAAAATATTTTACCCAAATTTATATATCCGTGTCGTATCTGTGAAAAAAAAAAATTAAAAGAGTTGATTTTTGATTGGGATATAGCAAGTAAAGCCAACAAGATAATTAAAAATTCAGAACTGCTAATTATTGGTGATGATAATAGAAGAACTGAGGATATGTGTTATTATGAACAAGTAAAAAAAATGATCTGTTGCTCAAATTCAAACATAAAACTTATTTCATCAGTAGATTACTCAGAAATGCCAGGCATTTACAGAAATAGTGATGTGTTTATTTGCTATTCTTTCCAAGAAGGCATGTCAAATGCCACTTTAGAAGCAATGTCATCTGGGCTTCCGGTTATAGCTCCCAAAACAGATGCATTTCATTCATTACTCTGTAAGTCACCTAATTTTACTTTTGAACAAAAAGTAAATAATAAAATAGGAACCATCATAAAAGCAGCAGAGCAACATGAGAATTGGGGACAAATTGGTTTATTTAACAGAAATAGAATTGTTACAAAATTTAGTTTGGATAAAGTTCTACCTTCATATAACCAAATGTTTATGAGTTTAATTAAGTAAAAGAGAGAAAAAAATGATTATTGTTGAAAATCAGAGTAGTCCATTAATATCTGGAAAGTACTTGATTGATGAAGTAAAGTCAACTTTGAAAAAAATGAATAAAAAAATAAATTTTGTTAATAATAATTCAGTAAAGAATAAGAAAAAATATCTTGATACTCACTCAGCTTCGTTGTTTTGGTTAATCAGTATTGGTTTTCTTGAAAACAAACTAAAGACAAATATTATTTGCATTCTTAAAAAACTATCTTCTTCATATAAAAATTATAATAAGATATGTCTAACTGTTAGTGACATCAAATTTGCAGAAGAAATAAAATCTTTATTTGCCAACAAAATTGTTATTACTTTGCTTACAGATCCTAGAAATCCAAATATTTTAAAACCGCCTTTAATACCTGGCATCTTATTTATTGGTACTTCTAAATATATAGAACAAGAAGAACATTCTGGTGCCGCTTATTTACCTGAAAAAGAAAGTTTAGCAGGAAAACGCATTGCAAAAATTTTTTCTAGACTTTATGACAAAAAAGATATTCCTTTATTTGGTGTAATAGGGCTTCCACAAAAAGCAATGATTGAAATTAACAGATCATGCAATTTAAAATGCGCTTTATGTCCGGTTGGAAATTCTCAAGCAAAAAAGCTTCCCCAAATGAACACATTTCTTTTTAAGTCAATAATTGATACAATTGCTCCTTATGTTTGGAAAGTAAAACTTTATAATTATGGTGAACCATTACTGCATGAAAATTTACCAAATTTTATTAAGTATACTAAAGATTCTGGGATAGAATTTTTAGAAATTTCAACAAATGGAATACTTCTTAATAAAGATTTAGGTGAGAAATTAATTGATACGCATTTGGATTATCTGAGAATTTCCATTGATGGAATTAACCAAGAAACTTATGCTAAATATAGACATGGCGGTTTTGTTGATATTGTATGGGAAAATTTACAAAAATTTCGTAAATTACGTGATTCTATGGGACAAAAATTTCCTATAATTGAAGTTCAGTGTTTAGCTACTTGTTATACCGAGAATATAATTGATGAATTAAAAATAAAAGCTATTAATGCAGGTTCAGATAGATTTAGAGTAAAAACATTTAATGCTTATATGTCTGGTGAAAATAAGTCCAAAGAAGGAAAATGTTTTTTACCGAAGAATAAAAGTCTTTCTAGATATAAGGATTATTCAAACTTAAAGTATAAAAATAAATTTAAACTACAAACTTGTAAGTGGCCTTTTGAAAGGCTTGTTATATTATCAGATTGTACAATTGTACCTTGCTGTTATGATTTCAATGGGCAATATGTACTAGGTTCTATTTACGACAAAATTGAAAACAACCAAAATGATTGGTGGTGGACAAATGAGAGGCAAAAATTTATTAACCGAATAAATGAATCGCCAAATTCTGTTAAAATGTGTACTCGTTGTCCTGTTGGGGTTCCGTGTCTTGCTGTAAATAATAATAAAAATTTATAAAGTAATCTTAATAAAATGAAGTGTTATCCAAGATTAGATGTTTTAATTTATGCACATGATGGAAGAGGATTGGGACATATAAGTCGAAGTATTTCAATTGGACTTGCCATTAGAAGACTTTTTCCTAATCTGAAAGTTGCTATTATAACGGGTTCTCACTATGCTCAAATGTTAATAAATTATCTCCCATTAGAAATCATAAAGATTCCTTCATATGTAGTAAACGTTTACAACGGAAATTCACATGGTGCAATTAGCCATTTAAATTATACAGATCAACAACTGGCTGGACTTAGATCTTTACTTCTTAAAACATTCATAGATCAAACAAATCCAAAATGCATTTTAGTAGATCATTTACCTTTGGGTAAAAGAGAAGAACTTCAAATATCAATACAAAGTGGTCATAGCAATTGTATTTGGATCTTTGGCATTCGTGCGGTATATGGATATATTGATCATATTGATAGAATAAAAAATGAATTGTTAAACATATACTCTCATATATTTTGGTATGGTGATTCAAGAATTATTTCTACTGATAATATCATAAGTCATTTGCCACTTCGTTCAAAAATTAATATTGAAGAAATAGGGTATATATCACGTGCGTATGAATTAGAAAAATGGAATTCCATCGTTCGTATCAATCAAAAGAGATCTTTTTGTGTTGTATCTTTTTCATGGATATCAGAACATACTTTATCTATTCTTAAAATTATAGTAACCTTGTTAGAGAAAGTTAAAAATAAGTGGGGTAATTGGTTTTTTTTTATAGGCCATGATTATAGTGGTGGAAAAGCTTCACAGTATATTTCACTAATAAACAGTATGCCATTTTGTAACGTTGATTTTTTAAGAAATAATTATCTTAATATTCTTGCAAATTCAAAGTTTGCCATAGTAGCAGGTGGGTATAACACATTGACTGATCTTTTATGGTCAAAAACACCAAGTGTAGTAATTGTAAGATCAATGGTTGAAAAAGAACAAGAAATTCATGTAAAAAAGATATCCAACGTTTGCAATGGTTTGATAGAATTAATGTTAGATTATGAAGTATCAATATCAAAATTAGAAGCTGCAATACATAAAGTTACTATGTTTCATAATTTTGATACGAATATTGATAATATAGTTATTTCAGGCTCTGAAAATGCAGCGAAAAAAATTGCGAAAATATTAGGAATAGCAAATACAAATGGTAAGGAATGATAAAATAAATATTTTTCAGAAACCACCTGATTTTTTGTGTATTGGAGGACAAAAAAGTGGAACAACATGGTTATATAAGAATTTAAATTTGATATCGCATTTTGAAATGCCTCCACATAAAGAAATACATTACTTTAATAATATTAATACAAAAGGTTTAAGAATAAAGGATTTAAATAAATATAAAACATACCTTTTGTTAAAAAATCGTTTTAAATATCAATGTATGCAACACTCATTGAAGAAAATACGTTGGGATATAAAGTATTTATTTGGTAAAAGGACAGATAACTGGTATTTATCACTTTTTGAAAGGCAACCCGATAAATATAGTGGAGATATTAGCCCAGCTTATTCTACTTTAGATGAACATACTGTTAGACATATAAAAAAAATACTACCTGAAGTTAAGGTTTTTTTTATTTTGCGTAATCCAATATATAGGGCATGGTCTCATTTTAAAATGGATTTCACAAAGTTTTATCATAAAAAAATTGAAGACCTTGCTTATGAGGATATTATTAGTCATTTTGAGAGTAATGCCTCGATTTTAAGAACAGATTATATTCGAACAATTAAAATTTGGGAACGATATTATCCTCCTAAACAATTTTTGATTTGCTTTTTTGATGATCTTGAGAGTCGGCCAGAATTTTTTTTAAAACAAATATTATCTTTTATAGGAGTCGAATTTGAAACAAAATGTATTAATAGTTTTATTATAAAAGAACCGATTAACAAATCTGTAACAGCAGAGTTACCTATATCTTTGCATAAATATTTAGCAAAAAAATATGAGCCTTTAATTAAAGAATTATCATATCGTTTTGGCAGTAAAATTAAAAATTGGATTGAGTTTTGAGTTTTGAAACAATTTAATAAAAATTTCATAGTGTGTATATTTAAAAAATTTTGTATCTGTTGGATCATAAAAAAATAATTAATTAATATTCACTAAATAAATGATAAACTCTATCATGCAATAATAATTAATTAATAAAAAGGAGATAATATGTCAATTAAAGTAGCGATAATAGGCGTTGGTAACTGTGCAAAAAGTCTTGTTGAGGGAGTAGCTTATTATTCTCAGAAAGATATCAATAATTATGGACTAATGCATCAATATATAGGACATTATCAAGTTAAAGATATAGAATTTGTCGCAGCGTTTGATGTAGATGATCGAAAAGTAGGTCTCGAATTATCAGAAGCTATTTCTGCTATTCCAAATAATACAAAACAATTATCTATACCTTTGGATTATAATGTAATTGTAAAAAGAGGTCCTACTTTTGATAGTATTATTCCGGAACTTAGAAAATATTTCATTCAAGAAAGTAAACAGCCCTCAGTAAATATAGTTAACGAATTCAAGAAATCAAAAACAGATATTGTTGTTAATTTTCTCCCAACAGGAAGTAATCAGGCAACATATGCTTATGCTGAAGCTGCATTATCTGCAGGGTGTCATTTTATTAATTGTATTCCAACTGTTCTTGCACGTAACCAAGAATGGCAAAAACGTTTTGAATCTAAGGATTTAATTTTGATTGGAGATGATGTTAAGAGTCAATGTGGAGCAACAATTGTTAATCGATTAATTTTGAGTCTTTTTGGATTAAGAGGTATAAAGCTTTTACATTCTGAGCAGATAAATTTTGGTGGCAATGCCGATCACTTTAACCTTCAGTATAGACCTGAAGCAAAGGAATCTACAAAAGAGGAATCTCTTTCAAGTGTTTTGATTGACCATACTGTAAAGCCTAACGCATGTATGGTGTTTACTCAACAAAATTATGATCATAAACGAGCAGAGATCAAAGTTAATGGAGAGATATTTGGAGGTGCCCCGGTGTCTATAAAAGTAACTTTAGACGATGAGGATAGTCCGAACAGCGCAGGTGTCGTCGTTGATGCAATCAGAGCAACAAAAGTTTTATCTGATAAACGTAATTATGCAGAAGCATCAAATATTTCATCATTCTTAATGAAAGCACCTCCTAAACAATTTTCCGAAGAAAAAGCAGCTTTAATTTTTAATCAAATTGTAGAAACTTGAAAAATCAAGTTCTAAAAATTATTGTCTTATTATTTATATGGAACATTTTTTATGGATAGGAAAATATCTGTACAAGGGAAATTTGATTATTTTGAATACTTAGTCAATAAAATCAGAGGATTAGATGGATCAATAGTTGAATTAGGAGTTGGAGCAGCTAAATCTGCTAAGTTTATATGCAAGGCTCTTAAATCACAAAAAACAATAAGAGAATATTGGGGTTTTGATTCATTTCAAGGTTTTCCACAACCTACTCAAGAAGATCTTACTTCAACAAAGAAGGAACTAAAAAAAGGTTATTTTGCAAAACATTGGTGCCACAGTCAGAATGAAGCAATAAAAAAAATAACAAATTTTTGTAGTTACCCCAAAAATCATCTTCACCTTGTAAAAGGATATTTTTCAAAAAAATTATTTCTTAAATATGATAAATCTCCAATTGTATTACTTCATCTCGATTGTGATCTATATGAATCTTATAATATATCGTTAAATTTCTTTTACAATTATGTTTCATATGGAGGAATTATAGCGTTTGATGAATATATTGATCCTGTTAATCTTAAGGAATGGCCTGGAGCGTCAATTGCTATAAATAAATGGCTAAAAACAACAAAGTATACTAAATCTGACTTGTTTGAAGTTAATTGGAACACTATAGAAGGTAGATGTGTACACAAATATTTTTTGCATAAAATATGATGAAATGCATAATATTAAAATGTATATGTATCGGAAAAACAAAAATTTTATAGAAACTGCCTAATAAATATAGAAAATTACTTAAATTTTAGGCCAAGTTATAAATTGCCCGAAGGGCATTATATTCTAAAAATTAAACTTCCATTAATTAATATTAAATTATTAATTATGTATGTATGATCGTCCAACTTTGGTTTTTCCTGGCATGAAACATGCCCATTTACTTAAAACCAAATTTGTTGGATTAAATGTGCAGCAAATCAAGAGGTCAGATTTGATGCCAGGAAAAACCAAAGTGGGACGATCATATTAAAATTTTTTCATTACAAATTTACAAATTTAGTTTTGATTTATTTATACTTACTTAATTACTTATAAAGATTAGGGGAATGAAAAATTATGAAAAATGAAGAACTTTTAATTGTTAATAATAATTTTCGAAATAATGGCTTTTATGGTCCTATAAGTCTATTTTCTTCAGAGAAAATTAGAAGGATACTTAAATTAATAAGTAATAATCAACCCGCGCCAATGGACTGGAAAAAAGGGCACGCTGTAACAAGTTATAATTATTATAGCATAGCAACTGATAATAAAATTATAAATATTATAAGGTCATTACTTGGTGAAGATATAATTTTATGGGGCGCAAGTATATTATTTCATAATTCAAAGAATTTAAATTGCTGGTTAACAGATTTCGAAACACATTCACCAAACGCACAATCTGTTTCATTGTATATTAGCCTTGAATCAGCCATAGACAACCTAAATCTTAAATTACTTACAGGATCACATAAATTTGGAAAATCTTTTCAGGAAACTTTTGTTAAATCTAGTAATAAAGAGCTATTAGACAAGGAACTTTTAGAATGGGCAAGATTGAAAAAAGCAAATAGTTTAATTGAAGAAATTTCATTATCTTCAGGCGAAGCATGTATGTTAGATGGACGAGTATGGTACAATATTCATTTACAACACAATACGATAGCATTACTATTTCAATATGCTAAGCCAGATACTTCTATTCGAATACCTAATTATGATTCAAAAAAGTGGCCGCCCATATTTAAAACTATCCCAAAACCTCCATGCCTTATAATAAGCGGAAATGCCCGTAAAAGTCAGAACCGAATTTTACCACCGCCTGCAGAAATTGGTATTACCAAACCTTATTTAACTAATTTAATTCATCAGTTACAAATGCCTTTAAAAAATGACATAAAAACAGGATGGAAATCATATAGAATATTTCATGGCTCATCATCAAAATGTTTTTATTTTGGATGTTATATATCTGTTTTAAATCAAGGAAAATCTCCTCATATTCCTCATTCTCATTCAGCAGAAGAATTATTAATAGTTCTTGATGGTACGATTGATATTGTAATTGCAAAAGATTCAAGAGATAAAAATCCAAAGATAGAAAATATAAAAAGAAATTCGTGCGTGTATTATCCTGCATATCAATACCATACACTATATAATTCGGGATGCGAACCTGTAACTTACTTAATATTTAAATGGGATTCAAATAAACCACAAAATAAAAATACAATGGGAACTAATTTTTTTTCCCTTAGCCCAAACAATATGTCAAAATTAAATAAGAAGAATTTTTATAAATACTTATTGTTTGAAGGTAGAACGAAATACTTAAATAAGTTACACGCACATTTTTCAATTATTCAACCAGGATTTGCTTATCAGCCACACGAAGATTCCTACGAGGTTGCTATTTGGGTTTTAAATGGCAAATTAGAAACCTTAGACACTGAAATTCATTCTAATTCTATTATTTTATATGGTGCAGGTCATTCTCATGGAATGAGAAATATTGGTAATATTCCTGCAACATACTTAGTCTTTGAATTTCATTGATAATTTTAATACTATTTAGTTAAATAGCTGGATACCATTGCATTGATATAAAAGCAAAAAACAAAGAAATTAATTATGATATGAATATACATGATAATAACGTTCCAATCGGTATTCTTACAAGAAATCGGCCTGCTTACCTAGATCTTACTTTACGAAGTCTTTTAGCTTGCAAATTACCACATAATGTCCAAATTATTATTTATGATGATGATAGTGATTTAGAGATAGCAAGGAACTATCTCTATACATCAAATATAATATCTAACGTACCTTTGCAGATATCTAAAAAAATATTTCACTATATTCCTAATTTAATGACAACTGTTGACTTATACGGTATTAAAGAACATTTTAAAATTGTTAGTATGGAAGCACATTTAGGCGTTTTACATGCTAGTCTTAATGCATTATGCGATTTATTGGATAAAACAAATTCAGAATATGTATGTCTTATTCAAGATGATATCGTATTAATTAAAAATTGGTATAATATAATGATCAATTTATCCAGTCATTATAAACCCGGTATACTATCAGGTATTTCTTTTGGATGTGCAGCTTCACCATGTGAAAACAATAATAAATATATTGCTGTTAAAGTTAAGTGGACACAAGCACAGTGTTTATTTATATCACGCAATCTTTTAAAACTAGTATTGCCAGAGCTCCAAAAATTAGACTCATCAAAAAAATGCCATTTTGATTTATTGTTATGTGAAATTACATTAAAATATGGTTTTGATGTATTGGTTACTCAACCTCATATATGCCAGCATGTCGGAAAATATTCATTAGTAGAACCCAAAAAAAAGTTCAATCATAAAGGAGGTAGATATAGTAATTCTATCTATGAACCTTTTGTTGTTAAAAATAAGTTATGAAATTAAATTATTCTATTTTAATTTAATTTAAGCTGCAAAAATATGAGATAATAAAATGAATATGGGGACGTAATGGGGACGTAATGGGGACGGGGACGTAATTGGGACGTCTAGGGGACGTAATGGGGACGGACGTAATGGGGACGGACGTAATGGGGACGGGACGTAATGGGGACGTCTAGGACGTAATGGGACGTAATGGACGTAATGGGGACGTGGACGTAATGGACGTAATGGGGACGGGACGTATTAAAATAAATAATTAATAAAGGAGATGCTAATGTCTATCCAATATCACTTCAAAGAAACCGATGAACATCTTTCAAGCCATACTGGCCTTGAACTTGTTGGAGTTCTTATTGATCGTACTTGTTTGCAGAGTCGACTATCTTCTGCAATATTAAGTAGTTGCGAGGATCCAGATATTGATAATAGTGATATCATTAGTTCAATGATCGGTCTTTTATCCCTTGGAAAACCTCATTACGACATGATAGAAGTTTTCAGAGAAGATCCATTTTTTATTCAAAGCCTTAGGTTAAAGACTTGTCCATCCTCTTCAACACTACGACAACGATTAGATTTAGTAGAAAATTCATTCGATCATATCATCAAAGAAGAGAACGCCCTGTTGATTAAAAGTACAGCACCAAGTCTTACACCAATTTCAACAATTGATGGAGAATTTATTCCTTTGGATATTGATGTAAGTCCTTTTGATAATTCAAAGACAAAAAAGGAAAAGGTATCAAGGACTTATAAAGGTGTAGATGGTTACGCTCCAATTTTTGCCTATATTGGTAAAGAAGGTTACGTTGTTAATTTGGAGCTAAGGGAAGGAAAACAACACTGTCAAAGGGGAACGCCGGAGTTTTTAATGGAAACAATTTGGTATTCAAGATTGATAACTGGCTCGAAGATATTAGTTCGTCTTGATTCTGGCAATGACAGTAAAGAAAATATTAAAATATTTATAAATGAAGGACTAGATTTTTTAATCAAAAGGAATTTAAGAAAAGAGAATAAAAAGGTATGGTTAGAGCGGGCAAAAAATGAAGGTGAAATATACTTCACAGATATTAAAAAGACAATATGGAGAGGGTCAACTTACATCAAGATAAATGGTATTGAGGAAAAACAGCGAGTAGTATTTGATGTAACTGAGAGAAGATATGATAGAAGAGGTCAAAAATTAATAATTCCTGAAATACAGGTGGACACATACTGGACAAGCCTGAAGGATTGTCCATACGATATAATTGAAATGTACCATAATCACGGTGAGAGCGAGCAATTTCATTCCGAATTGAAATCAGATATGAACCTGGAAAGATTGCCGAGTAATAATTTTTTAACAAATGGATTGATATTGTTGTTAGGAGGGTTTTCGTATAACTGTTTGCGCCTTTGTGGACAAGTAAGCTTAACAGAAGAAGTTCTAGAGTCAGTTGAAACTCCAAGCTACAGGCGAAAAGCAACAAGAAGGAGGGTAAGAACAGTGATGCAGGATTTAATATCAGACATTTCCACCTAGTTATTCGTACCACAAAAATCAACAATTTAGCTCTAATCTCAATGCAGCCATCCTCTATTAATATACTATTTGCTTTAATTACTGTATATTAAACTATCC
>Ga0272440_1002863_pt1 | contig 13230 bp, 13 predicted proteins | sample SSMMMBAug17_FD_192440 | JGI IMG/M metagenome (GOLD analysis project Ga0272440, IMG submission 192440) | Marine sediment archaeal communities from Little Sippewissett salt marsh, Falmouth, MA, United States - SSM-MMB-Aug17 | ecosystem: Environmental > Aquatic > Marine > Wetlands > Sediment ...
GTGCACGAGTACGTTTTACGTTCACGAGCACGAGCACGTCTTACGTTTACGAGCACGAGCACGAGCACGAACACGTCTTACGTTCACGAGCACGAGCACGTCTTACGTTCACGAGCACGAGCACGAGCACGAACACGTTTTACGTTCACGAGCACGAACACGAACACGTTTTACGTTTTACGTTCACGAGCACGAGCACGAGCACGAGCACGAACACGTTTTACGTTTTACGTTCACGAGCACGAGCACGAGCACGAGCACGAACACGTTTTACGTTCACGAGCACGAACACGAACACGTTTTACGTTCACGTTCACGAGCACGAGCACGAGCACGAGCACGAGCACGAACACGAACACGAACACGTTTTACGTTCACGAGCACGAGCACGAGCACGAACACGAGCACGAGCACGAGCACGAACACGAGCACGAGCACGAACACGAGCACGAGCACGAGCACGAGCACGAGCACGAACACGAGTGCGTCTTACGTTCATGATCATGAAATCAACTAAAATTATTGATATATAAAAAAATTGAGACTTTTTATATAGACTTCAATGAATTATTATCACAAAAACAATGAAAGATATAATTTTTAATCTATTGAAATTAAATTAGATATTAAGACTTTCATACAAAAAAAATAATTATTAAGTTGCATAGATGAAATTATAATGTTATAAACAAGAGTTTTTTTATTTTTACCTGAAATTTTTTCAAAAAAAATTTGGGTAAAAAATCTTGGTTATGGGGTATTTTCTTTGTATATTAACTTAAAAGGCATAAACGTAATTGTTGGCAACTATGGTAGTGGTAAAACCGAAATTTCTATCAATCTTGCTATAAATCAAAAAAGGTCGGGAAAAGAAGTTAAAATTGGGGATGTAGATCTTGTAAACCCATATTTTAGAACACGTGAGGCAATACAAACACTTTCTAATATAGGAATAGATGTAATTTGTCCCCCTACCCAATATCTTCAGGCTGACCTTCCTATCCTTACTCCTGCAATTAAAGGAATGATTAATAGTTCTAATGAGTTAATCATATTAGACGTTGGTGGTGATGATGTTGGCGCTAGAGTTTTGTCAGCTCTGGCAGATGCTTTTTATGGCCAAAATATCAGGATTTTTCAAGTCATTAATCCTTTCAGACCATTTACAAATTCTATTTCTGGATGTTTAAAAATAAAAAAAGAAATTGAACAGGCTTCCAGATTAAATATTAATGGTTTAATTGGCAATGCAAATTTAATTGATGAAACAACTATAGATATTATTTATGAAGGGTATGATTTTGTATCAAAAATTTCAAAACAATACAATTTACCCCTGGAATTTATTACTGCTTCAATTGATATTTTACCACAAATTGATTTAAGTTATTTTGATTGTGCTATTTTACCTCTTGAAAGACAGTTAGTTCCACCATGGAAAAAGGCAAAACCCCTTGGTCCAAAAAATTTTATCCTTCATTAATTTTTTAAAAATATACATAATTTTTTGTATAATTAATTTCAGAATTGAGGTAATATGAATGGATTATAAATATCATATTGATTCAGATAGATGTAAAGGTTGTGGGCTTTGTGTTAACTTTTGCCCAAAAAAAGTTCTTGAATTATCAACAGAAACAAATAGTAAAGGATATTTTCCTGCATTCAGGGCTCGTGTAGAAGATTGTGTTTTATGTGGAATATGTTGTACTATGTGCCCTGATGTAGCAATAAGTATCAAAAAAATCGAATAAAGGCAAATTTGCCTGAAGAGAGGCTTAATATGGCAAAAATATTAATGAAAGGTAACGAAGCTATAGGAGAAGCTGCAATCCAGGCCGGATGCCTTAACTATTTTGGCTATCCAATTACCCCTCAAAGTGAAATCGCAGAGTATCTTTCAAAGCGGTTACCTGATGTAGGTGGTATGTTTTTACAGGCTGAAAGCGAAGTTGCTGCATCGTATATGATTTTTGGAGCTTCTGCAGCAGGTGCAAGAGTTATAACAACTTCTTCAAGTCCTGGTATTAGCTTAATGAGTGAAGGTATTAGCTATTGTGCTGCAACTCAATGTCCTGCGGTTTTTGTAAACATTATGAGAGGAGGTCCTGGTTTAGGAGGTATTCTCCCTTCCCAGGCTGATTATTTTCAGGCTACTAAAGGCGGCGGTCATGGTGATTATCATCTTCTCGTTATGGCTCCAAATAGTGTGCAGGAAGCTGTAGAAATGGTAATGAAATCCTTCCCACTTGCTGAAAAATACAGAAATCCTGTCATTATTTTAGGTGATGGTTTAATTGGACAAATGATGGAACCTGTTGAATTTCCAAAAAATTTATCTACTGAACCTTCAAATAAAGATTCATGGGCTACTAATGGTATGGATTTTAGAAAAAGTGATAAACCTAATCTTGTTAAATCACTCTTTTTAGTTGGAAACAGCCTTGAAGAAAATAATCGTATTTTAAAAGAAAAATACGAGCTTATGAAAAAAAATGAAGTTAAGTATGAGCTCTATAATTCAGATTCTGATTATGAAGTCCTTATTGTAAGTTATGGTACTATGAGCAGAGTTTGCAGGACTGCTATTGATATTTTGAAAGAAGAAGGAATTGAAGTTGGCATGATAAGACCTCAAACTTTATTTCCTTTTCCTGAAAATGAAGTAAAAAAGTATTCTTGGAAAGAAACCTGTAAAAATGTTATTAGTATGGAATTATGTATGGGGCAAATGGTCGAAGATGTTGAACGATGCGTGCAGGGAAGGAAACCTGTTAGCTGGTTCGGAGTGGCTGGAGGTATAGTTCCTTCACCTGAGGAAATTGTTTTACAGGTTAAAAAAGTTCAAAATAAATTATAATAATATTATCATTCGATTTTGGTTGACACGGACAAAACATGAACAGAAAAGGACAAAATATGAACTGAAACGGACAAAAACAGCTACTGACATGGACAGAACATGGGCTGATAAGGATAAAACATGGGAAGACAATGACTATCACAGACATTATTAAAAAGATCAAAATAGGATAATATTTTGAAAATATTACTTTTTTCATAATAAAAATTTAGAAATATTTAAATAAAATGGAGAGTTTATGCCGCAAACATTTACTAAGCCAGAAGCCCTTACTGATGCATATACACACTATTGTCCTGGGTGTACACATGGAATTATACATAGATTAATTGCTGAGGTAATAGATGAGTTAGGAATCAGAGGGCGAACAGTGGGCATAGCTCCTGTGGGTTGTGCAGTACTGGCATATAATTATTTTAGTTGTGATTTCCAGGAAGCAGCTCATGGACGCGCTCCAGCAATGGCTACAGGGATTAAAAGAGTCAGACCCGATCTAATTGTTTTTACTTATCAAGGTGATGGTGATCTGGCAAGTATAGGAATGGGTGAGATTGTTCATGCTGCAAATAGGGGTGAAAAATTTACAACAATTTTTGTAAATAACACTGTATATGGCATGACCGGAGGACAAATGGCTCCGACAACAATGCCTAAACAAAAGACTACTACATCTCCATATGGAAGAGATGTAAACAATACTGGAATGCCGGTTAAAATGGCAAATTTTTTATCTGGTCTTATGACACCTGGTTATATTACAAGGCAGACTGTTATTAAACCAAAGTATGTTAATAGAGCTAAAAAGGCAATTTCAAAAGCATTTAATTATCAATTAGAAAATAAATGTTTTTCATTCGTGGAAATTGTAAGTACATGCCCTACAAACTGGGGATTAACTCCTATTGAATCAATTGAGTGGACAGAAAATACTCTTTTACCATATTATGAACTTGGTGAATTTAAAACCCCTGATTAAAAAACATTTGTTGTTTTTTTTACACTGAATTCTATTTTAATCCAACTTTGATTTTTGTTATTTTGATCTGGACTTATACAGATATACTGACTATTACAGAAATTATTAGAAATACCAAAGTTAGATTATAATAAATGATGAATTATTAAACAGTTTTTTCCATACAGCTCTTAAGTTATTTAAATGTGAAACTGAATGCTTGTCCATTAAAAAATAATGGCTCAATGTCCAGCAATTAATGCTGTCTGGAAAAACGAATGTTAGATTATAATAAATGATGAAATATTAAACAGATTTTTCCTTGCGGCTTAAGTTATTTGAATGTGAAACTTAATGTTTATCCATTTTATGGTTCAATAACCAGCAATTAATGCTGCCTGGAAAAATAAATAGTGGATTTATAAATAAGCAATTTTTTTTAAGTTAATATTTGATAGAAAGATTTGTTATGCAAATTGATATAATGTTTACAGGCTTTGGTGGGCAGGGAATACTTATGATGGGAAAAATCCTTGCACTTACAGCTTTATATAAAGAAAAAGAAGTTGCATGGGTGCCGTCATATGGACCAGAAATGAGGGGTGGTACAGCATATTGTAATGTAGTTATTAGTGATAATACTATTGGATCACCAATTATACAAAATCCAATGCATCTTGTTGCAATGAATAGGCCCTCTCTTGAAAAATTTGCTCCAAATGTTAAACCAGGTGGAGTAATAATTACAAATAATTCCCTTATCCCAATTGATTCAGGACGCACTGATATTAAAGAATACAAAGTTCCTGCCACAGATATTGCAAATGAACTGGGAACAGTTAAAGTTTCAAATATGGTTGCTTTAGGCGGGTTTGTTGCTGCTACAAAAATATTCTCCTTTGAAGATGTTGTTAAAGTTATGGAAAATGAACTGGCTAAAAAACCAGAATTCCTTTCCATAAATCTGGCTGCAATGGAGAAAGGAAAAAATATAGTTGAAGGATAACAATTTTTGATGAAAAAAATTATTATTACAATTGATGGACCTGCAGGTGCAGGAAAATCAACTGTAAGCAAACTGCTTGCTGAAAAATTAAACTATATATATATTGATACTGGTGCTTTATACAGAGCCTGCGCACTTTATATTCAAAAAAATCAATGCGATATCCAAAACGAGGATCAGATAAAAATAATTTTATCGGGTCTCAATCTTTGCTTTAAAAAAGAAAATAATGTTTTAAAACTTTATAATAATAATGAAGATATTTCTGGTCTAATTAGAAAACCTGAAATATCTATGATTGCATCAAAATGCTCATCAAAAAAAATTGTTCGTGAATATTTATTAAATGTACAAAGAGAACTGGCAAAAAATAAAGCTGTTGTATTTGAAGGGCGAGATATGGGTACTGTTGTTTTTCCTGAAGCCAAATTAAAATTTTTTTTATTTGCAGATCATAAAATTAGAGCTCAAAGAAGATATAATGAACTTATAGAAAAATCTAACAACATTTCACTTGAAAAAGTTTCAAATGATATGAAAAAAAGAGATGATGATGACAGTAATAGAAAACTTGCTCCTCTTAAACCTGCTCATGATGCAATAAATATTGATAGTACAGAAAAAACTGTTGAACAGGTAGTTGATTTAATGATTAAATATTTTAATAAGGTATAATTATGAAAAAATTGTATGAGGTTCAGCATATTAAAAATGAACCACCTTATGAAGTGTGGTCATTAGACGAACCAATTGAAGAGTTTTTTGCAGATGGAACTGAAGGTCTTGTTGTCTCTGATGGAATTGTTAAATATAACTTATACACCTTATCTATTGAAAACGATGGTACCAGTAATGAACCAAAAAGAAAAAAAATTGTTACAAAAAGAATAGTTATGCCTTTAATACGTTTTTTTGAGCTTGTTAACAGAGGTATTCATGTTCAAAAGATGATACAGCAGGAACAATTGCAAAAGCCAGTAAATCAGACAATTCAATAGTGTTTTTATTATCATTTGATTTCGGAAAAAAAGACTAAAACTGACAAGAAAAGCCATAATATTATCGTACAACTTTGCTTTTTCTAATTATCTTAAGTGTAAGTCTTTGTTAGTCCGTGTCAGTCCGAAAAAACAAAGTTGGACGATAATACTATAATTCAACTTTGATGGTAACGTAAAAAAGTCAGAAAATAAAACTTTTTTCTATTTAACATTTTGAAATTGTTAATATCAATTTTTATAAAAATGACTTTTTACGACACCATCAACTTTGGGTTTAAAATTTTTTATGGGACAAAAACAGACTAACACTTTTTGGTTTATCGAGTTTCTTATGGGCTGAGATAGACAAGTATAAACTTACACTTTTTGGTTATCGAATGTCTTAAGGACTAACACGGACAAAAACAGACTTACAATTCAAATGATTTGAAAAATTAAAGTTTGAGTATAATAATTCTTGTTTAAAAAAAATATTTACGATGTTGTTATTTTTGTACGATCTAATTATTAAAAATTTCAAGTAAAAAAAAAATATATCAATAAAATATTCATTTTATCGAATAAATGTTGTTTTTTGATCAATATTTTATTATAAAGTGTATTTATGCCGGATTTGTGGAACGGCAAAAAAATTTTTGGATAAGGGAGACTTTTATTAATGGAAGACCAAGGGAAAAATATTAACAATGAAAATTTATCAGAAGGAGACTTATTGGTTTCTGATGATAATGAAGACGAAAAATTTAACGATTATGATGACGATTCTGAAAGTTCAATGACAGATTATGATGATGAAAATGAAGAATCTATGGCAGGTCTATATGAAGAAAGCTGTAAGCGTTTTGAAGAGGGAGAGGTAGTTTTAGGAAAAATTGTTCAGATAGATAAAGATTATGTACTTGTAGATATAGGCTATAAATCAGAAGGACAGGTTCCAATTGAAGAATTTACTGATGAAGCAGGAAAAGTTTCAGCAAATATTGGTGATGAAGTAGATGTAATGGTTGAGTCATGGGACGATGAAGAAGAAGCTGTGCGTTTATCTAAAGAAAAAGCAGAACAAATTAAAGTTTGGGATGATATTAAAAAAACCCATGATGATAATAAAACAATTCAAGGACTTGTTACAGCTCGTGTAAAAGGCGGCTTTTCTGTTGATGTTGGTATAAAAGCATTTTTACCTGGATCTCAGGCTGATTTAAGACCACTTAGAAATCTTGACGAATTAGTAAATCAAACTCTTTCTTTTAAAGTATTAAAATATAATAGAAAACGCAGCAATATTGTTTTATCAAGAAGAGCTGTATTAGAAGAAGAAAGAATGGCAAGACGTTCGGCAACTCTTTCTACTATTCATGAAGGAAAAGTTGTTGAGGGTATTATAAAAAATATTACTGAATATGGAGTTTTTGTTGACCTTGGCGGTATTGATGGTCTCCTTCATATAACTGATATTTCATGGGGACGTGTTAAACATCCTGCAGAGTTGTTTCAAGTTGGTCAATCAATTAAAGTCAAGGTTTTAAATCTTGATCTTGATAGAGAAAGAGTATCTCTTGGGATGAAACAATTAACTGAAGATCCATGGGCTACTGCAGATGATAAATATGCAATTGGAAATAAAGTATCCGGGCATATTGTAAGCCTTACTGATTATGGCGCATTTGTTGAGTTAGAAGAAGGTGTGGAAGGTCTTATTCATGTTTCTGAAATGTCGTGGACAAGAAAAATTCGACATCCATCTCATTTTGTTTCAGTTGGTGATAAGGTTGATGCTGTTGTTTTAGACCTTAACCCTGAAAATAGAAGAATTTCTTTAGGTATGAAACAGGCTGTTCCAAATCCATGGGATGTTATTGGAAAAAAATATCCTATTGGAACTACAATTGAAGGTAGAATTAAAAATATTACAGACTTTGGGCTTTTTATTGGTATAGATGAAGGTATTGATGGATTGGTTCATATTTCTGATATTTCATGGACTAAACGAATCAAACATCCATCAGAAGTATTTAAAAAAGGACAAAAAGTCCAGGCTATTGTTTTAGATATTGATAAAGATAATGAACGTTTTTCTTTAGGAATTAAACAATTAAATCCAGACCCATGGAAAACTGTGGAAGAAAGATATAGAGTTGGAACAAAAGTTACTGGAACTGTTACAAATGTTACTGATTTTGGCGTCTTTTTAGAGCTTGAAGAAGGTATTGAAGGACTTGTTCATGTTTCTGAAATATCAAAAGAAAAACTTAAAACTCCTGTTGGTCAATATGAAGAAGGCGATGTCCTTAAAGCAATGGTTGTTAATATTAATGGTGATGAAAGAAGAATCGGCCTTTCAATTAAAAGACTTGAAATGGTTGACGAACAAAGTATTTTAAATGATTATGCAAAAAATGCTATTAATCCAACTTCCACTTTTGGTGAATTACTTGGTCAAAACTTAAGAAACAGAATGGAACAAGAAGCTCTTGAAAGAAAAAGAGCTGAATTAGAAAAAAATCAATTGGAAAATAATCAATTGGAAAATAATCAAATTGAAGCTAATGTTGAAAATCTTAATGAAAATGTTGATAATCTTAATGAAAATGTTGAAAGTCTTAATGAAAATGTTGATAATTCTGAAGATAATAAGCAAAAAGAGGAAGTTTCTGACGAAGAAAAAAGTTAATTAATTATATATTACGATGATATTATTATGTTTTCAAGAAGACATCCTTTTTTATTTTTTACAATAATTTTTTCGACTATTGTAAGTGTAAGCTTTATTCTTATTACTACAATAATCCTTTTTGGTATTTCAGATAATGATTTTGATTTTAGTGAAAAAGTTGGAATTGTTGAAGTCCAGGGAGTGATTCTTGATTCTATACCTGTTATCGAAGACTTACAAAATTTCAGAAAAGATGATAAAGTTAAAGCTATTGTTTTGAGAATAGATTCTCCAGGAGGTGGAGCAGCTCCATCTCAAGAAATTTATCGAGAGATAATCAAAACAAAAAAAGTAAAAAAAATTATTGTTTCAATGGGTTCTGTTGCTGCTTCTGGAGGTTATTATATAGCATCTGCTGCTAATGGTATTATGTCCAGCCCTTCAACAATAACTGGCAGTATTGGTGTAATAATGGGCTATACAAACATTCAAGAATTGTTCAAAAAAATTGGACTTTCGACTGTAATTATTAAAAGCGGTCAATTCAAAGATATTGGGTCTCCTGCCAGAAAAATGACAAAAGCAGAAGAAGAATTATTACAGAGTTTTGTAAAAAATATTCATGACCAGTTTATAAGTGATATAGCTGAAGGCCGTAATATTCCAATAGAAAAAATAAAAGAAATTGCAGACGGCCGCATTTTAACTGGTCAGCAGGCAAAAAAATCAGGGCTTGTTGATAGATTAGGAAATATCCAAGATGCAATTGAATGGGCAGCAATATTAGGTGGTATTGAAGGAGATGTAAAAACTGTTTATGCCAAAAAACCAAAATTCTCATTTCTTGAGCAGCTTATTGAAAACTCTATTCAAAAGTTTGCTGCAAGTGTTTCAAAGTATTTATCTTATCCATATATTTATTGATTTTATTGTTATTGCTTAAGATATGAGAATTCTAAGGCTGTATAAAATTTATTTCATCCTCAATAGAATTTTTAGAGACGTAACATTCAACGTCTCTACAGTATAAAAACCCCAATACGAACATTTTATTGAAATGGGGAACTTGTTTTTCGAACATTCCGGCCATGATCATCGTTTCGGCCATTTTTTATTATTGTATTTAAGTGCTGAAAGTGCGAATTAATATAACCCAGAGCGAAGCCTTGGGTTATATTCTTTTTAAGCACCGAAGGTGCGAATTATTATAGCCCAGGGCGAAGCCCTGGGCTATAATCTACGATGATTTTAGCCCTGAAAGGGCGAATTAATAATTAATTCATATTTTAATTCGCCCTTTCAGCGTTGAATAAATGCCGACATAAATGGATCAATCGGTATATTAAAAAAAGCAGTCCCGAATGCATTTGCGGACCGGATAGAGGCGTTAGGGTTAACGCCATTAAAGGTTATACCTTTATAAAGATTTTATATTATTTATTTAGATAATTCTGAATATTTTAATAGATAATCATAACCTAAATCAGTTTAGTAATAAATTTTAACCTATTCAAAAAAAATGGATAATTACAAATGGTTTTTGAAGACAAAAATAAAGGCAATAGCGAAGATTCTGATATTTTTCGAAAAACTATTGATATGATTCAGGATGTATTTAAGAAAGCTCTATTACTCGGTAATGTTGGAGTTTTTTTGTCAGAAGATTCAACGCATAAAATTTTAACAGATTTAAAAGTGCCAACTGATATGATAAATTATATAATACAACAAAGTAATAAATCAAAAAACGAGCTTATAAGAATTATTTCTGATGAGGTTAAAAATCTTATTCGACAGGCGCAAATTGATAAATTACTCTCTGCTTTTAAAATAAATATAAAAATGGAAGTGAGTTTTGACCCTAGAGACAATGAAAAATTACTAGATATAAAAGCAAATGTTGACAAAAAAGATGATAAAAAATAAATAAAATCCATCAATGTTTTATTTATTTATTTAAACTAATTAAACCATTTACCATTAAATAATTAAAAGGAGTAAAATATGGGTGTAAGACTTGCAATTAATGGATTTGGAAGAATAGGACGTCTTGTTCTAAGGGCATCTTTAGATAATGATGAAATTCAGGTTGTTGCAATTAACGATCTTACAGATTCATCAACAATGGCTCATTTACTTAAGTACGATTCTGTTCATGGAACATTGAATTGTGATATCCAGGTAAAAGATGATTCAATTATTGTAGATGATCAAGAGATTAAAATAACATCAATAAAAGACCCAAAAGAACTTCCCTGGAAAAAATTTAATATTGATGTTGTTGCAGAATGTACAGGTATTTTCAGAAAACGCGAAGCTGCATCAAAGCATCTTGACGCAGGCGCTCGTAAAGTAATTATTTCTGCTCCTGCTGAAAATCCTGATACTACAATAGTTATGGGTGTTAATTCAAATACATACAGTCCTTTAGAACATCATATTATTTCAAATGCATCTTGTACAACTAATTGCCTTAGCCCTGTTGCTAAGGTTATTTTAGAAAATTTTGGCATAAAACAGGGTCTTATGACTACAATTCATTCATATACTGGAGATCAAAGAATTCTAGATTTTCCACATAAAGATTTAAGAAGAGCCAGAGCTGCTGCTTTATCTATGATTCCAACTTCAACTGGTGCAGCAAGAGCAGTTGCACTTGTTTTACCAGAACTTTCAGGAAAACTTAATGGTCTTGCTGTTAGAGTTCCAACTCCAAATGTTTCTCTGGTTGACCTTGTTGTAAATGTTGAAAAAAACGATTTAACTGTTACTGACATTAATAATGCATTAAAAGAAGCTTCAGAGTCTTCATTAAAAGGATTTTTAGGTTTTTGTGATCTGCCTCTTGTTTCATCAGATTTTAAAGGTACAAAATTATCATCTATTGTTGATGGACCAACAACTCAGGTAATTGGAGATATGGTAAAAGTACTTTCATGGTATGACAATGAATATGGCTATTCAACAAGAATGGTTGATCTTGCTTTACTGGCAGGTAAAAAATAAATAAGGAGAAAAAAATGACACAAAGGAGAAGTTTGATTGCAGGTAATTGGAAAATGTATAAAAAATGTGATGAAGCTTTAAAAACAGCTGAACTCTTATGTCAAAAGGTTAAAAATATAGATGATAGAGATATTATGATAGCCCCTCCAATGACTGCATTAAATCATGTTGCAGGAGTTATTAAAAATAGTCCAATAAAGCTTGGGGCACAAAATCTTCATTGGGAAAATGAAGGAGCTTTTACAGGTGAAGTATCTGCTAATATGCTTGTTTCTTCTGGTTGTAAGTATGTTATTATTGGTCATTCTGAAAGAAGACAATATTTTGGTGAAACAGATGAAACTGTTAATAAAAAAATAAAAAGCTCTATTTCATCAGGTTTAATACCAGTAATATGCATTGGTGAGTTAGAACAGGAAAGAGAAGAAGGAAAAACATTTTCTGTACTTGACAAACAGATAAAAAATGGTTTAAAAGACATTTCTCTTGATCAGGCTTCATCTATTGTACTTGCATATGAACCTGTTTGGGCTATTGGAACAGGTAAAACTGCAACAAGTGAACAGGCTCAGGAAGCTCATAAATATTTGAGAGATCTTTTAACATCATTATACAATAACGAACTAAGTGAACAGATTCGTATATTATATGGAGGTAGTGTAAAGCCAGCTAATGTTAATGAAATTATGTCTATGCCTGATGTTGATGGAGCTCTTGTTGGCGGAGCAAGTTTAGATCCAGATAGCTTCGCTTCAATTGTAAAATATGAATAATAAAATGAATTTTAAGAGGGCATTTTAAAAGGAATAAATATGTCAACACTTATTGTATTAATACATATAATTGCCTGTTTGTCATTAATAATGATAGTTCTTCTCCAAACTGGAAAAGGCGCAGATATGGGTATTGCTTTTGGAGGAGGTTCAAGTCAGACTTTATTTGGCACTACAGGAGCTTCTACATTTTTAAGTAAAGCAACAACAGTAATGGCAATAGTATTTATGCTAACTTCTCTAAGTCTTGCATATATTTGGGGCCAGCGAAAAGTTGATTCTGTTATGACTGATTATAAACCGGCAGCAGTTCAAAACACTGATATGGCAAAAGAAGATGATAAATCACAAACAACTACAGAGGATAATTTAAAAAAAGAAATAGATGAAAATATACCTGAAACTCCTGTTGTTGAAGTTCCAGGTATCAATGCCAATAAAACTGAACAGGCTTTAGATCAGGTTGAATTACCTGTTAATGAAAATACAAATACTAATAATTCAACAAATAATGATAATTCAAATAGTGATGAATAATAATTCAAACAAAACTGAATAAGAAGTCTTATTTTATAAAATTTTTATTGATAATAATAAAAAAATATAATATAAATATTCTTTTTTTTGCCGAAGTGGTGGAATCTGGTAGACACGCTATCTTGAGGGGGTAGTGGCAACAGCCGTGCCGGTTCAAGTCCGGCCTTCGGCACCATACTTAAAATATTATTTAAGGGGTTTATTAAATTTATAAACCCCTTTTTTATTTGTCATTTCTTTGTCAGTCTTGTCAGCAAATGTATCTATATAAATATTTCTTAAATCATCAGCCTCAATCCGAAAACATCAAGAGATTTCTCGGAAATAATAACATTTTGATTTATTAAATATACCAATTTTGAAACAAATCGTTCCAATACTTTATAACCACAATATATAGGGGTTAGAAAAAAATACGTCAACATATTGTTCTTAT
>Ga0272440_1002865_pt1 | contig 13227 bp, 6 predicted proteins | sample SSMMMBAug17_FD_192440 | JGI IMG/M metagenome (GOLD analysis project Ga0272440, IMG submission 192440) | Marine sediment archaeal communities from Little Sippewissett salt marsh, Falmouth, MA, United States - SSM-MMB-Aug17 | ecosystem: Environmental > Aquatic > Marine > Wetlands > Sediment ...
AAATAAATTGAAATCTAGAAAAAAAGGAAACAAATAATATTATCAATTCTATTTGATTTGATGATTTTATAGCAATATACAAACGCACATAATATTCGTTTTTGATATGGCCGCTTCACATATATATAAAAAATAAATGTTTTGAATGTTCATCTTTTATAAATCTGGAGATAGTAAAAATAAATATTAATAGTAAAATACATACAAAAAAAATATAGTTAACATAATTTTTGGGAATGATCTCCATTAAAGAGAATTGATTCTTTTTGATAAGAATACCAAGATTTAATCGAGAATAGCCTTGAATGCTATCTGAAGAGTTTATATAATTCATTCTACCCAGCGAAGACACTACTTCAATATCTTGAAAAAACCATACTTTGTTTAAATACCATCCAGAAGCTGACCTGAAGACCTGAGCTTTTTTCATTTGTTCTAACATTGAATGTTTTCCTTCTAGCTTCATTCCAATAACATCTGGAACATAAATCAAATTATGTCGTGTAAGATTTCGATTGATAAAATTTAGACTCAATACATGTTGTCCTAAAGCTTTTGTCTTAAAAAAATCTGCCTTAAATCGTCCTTTTACATGAAACATTCGATATTGAAACGAACCATGAGTTTCCTTTACTATAGGCTTATCTAATTTAATATCTTTTAAAGCATTAAGAAATCTAATATTATGAACATTATGCACTCCTTCATATCTGAACCAGATGTTGAAATCAGCATCAAAAGTTAATTCCTTCAGGTTTAAATTACTTATTTCATTAAACTTCACTCCGGAATATACTACGTTTGTTTGAAACATATATTTTCCATCGATCAATAATACTTTTTCTTCATTCAGGTCTTTTTTCAATTTATTGATTTCATAAAGATGTTTTACTGTTTGTAATTGAGTTAATGCGGGAATTAATCTATTGTTTTGATAGATACCAATGGTTACAGGTTTTTGTGAATCACCAATACTGTTAAAATAGTTAAAACCTGTCGTCCCCTCTATTGATTTTGACATGTCATTCAAGCCATTCAAGTAGTTACGTATTTTAATTCGATCTGTTTTCAACGTTTTTCGAGATCCTATAATCTTTTGATTTTTTATAGCCTCAGCAATAAGCATCGCCGCATCATAAGCAAAAGCCGAATGCCATGATGGGAATTGTTGATACCTATCAACATATTGATCCTTGAAAAATTGAGCTTTTTCATTCGCAAAATCAAAAGACATGGGAGTTGTTACATATATCCCTTTTGTATAAAAACTAGGGTTGTTTTGTTCATTTGAGAAAGCATCAAATTCCCTAATAAAATTCGGATTAGCAAAGGTATCTGGACCAATAATAAGATTGTTAATATTTGCATCTTTTATTGCTTTAATTATTTCGGCACCCTCTCGGGCATGAACAGCTAGAAAAATTGCACCTAAGGAATCTTTTGACTTTAATTCTTCGATAATTTGACTCAATTGCTTTTCAAATTCACCTATTTTTGTACTTATTTCTTTTTTATAGTTGATATGAACATCTAGTTTTTTTGAGGTTTCTTCAAATACTTTTGAGAGGTATCTACCATAGGTCAAATCTTCGTGAATAATGGATACACAATTAAAACCAAGAATTGATTTTATATAATTCAATAAAAATCGCGCTTGAAGGTTATCGTTATAAACATTCCTGAAATACCATTCATTATCTTTCGTTACTTTATTGGATGTTGAACATGGAGTGATTGCAGGAATTTGATGCTTTTTATATACACTACCTCCACTTATAGATGCAGAACTATATTGGTGACCAATTACTGCCACAGCTTTATTATTGTGTACAATTTCATTTGCTTTTTTTCTAGCAAGATTTTCATCATTTTTGTCATCGTACACATCAATCACAATTTTTCTATTATTGATGCCACCATTGCTATTGATTTCATCATAATATAGTTTCACTCCTTGAACAATCCCATTCCCAGTTTCAGCATTACTCCCTGATAAAGGAGCAACAACAGCTATATGTATCTTATTTGATTTATTCCAGTAAATATTAAAAATACTCAAAAAAACGAATGTCAAGATTAATGTTAATAATATCAATATCTTGTTTGCTTTCACATGTTCTCCTTGCTTTAAAATTTGTTTTGAATGAAAACTACTTAAGGAAATTAAGGTAAGTTGTTCATAAAGCGAATGAATTTTCATCCAATAGGTTAATAGTCGCTTGAGAAACTTCAAATACTTTCAATCCAAATCATATTTTACACTTTATATTTGGGATATATGATTTATAGTGATCATAAACCAGAATTAAAGACATTATCATTATAAATATCTTTATTAGAAACAGCAAAATACATGCCATGAAAGACATTTTCCTTACATCATTGATTCAGAGGCAGAAATAGATCGCAGATACACCGATTTAACTATGATTATCCGACCAGACAAACGACAGTTTAAAATCTTTGATTTTTTAATTGAGTTCAAATATGTCGCATTAAGCGATGCCAAACTGACTGACGAAAAAGCACGCAACATGGATCAAGCAGAATTGGATCATCTGTCATGTATCAAAGAAAGTATGGATGCGGCCATAAAACAGGCAAATCAATATGCAGATGCGTTGAAGCAAAAATATTCGGAATTGCGATTAAAGTCTTTTGCGGTTGTGGTATTGGGCTTTGATCGGATTTCATGGCGTGAGGTTGATCATAAATAATGGGGCCGACCTGAATCCTGAACTCCGCGCAACGTGTCAATGAAAAACTGACGTTGATTAAATAAGCATCTTTATAAAAAAGGTTTTTCAAAACAAGATATCATCAATCTCTTGCGGTTCATTGATTGGGTCATGGTAATTCCAAAAGAAGTCGAACCGCTTTTTGATCAGGAACTTGAAAAATATGAAAAGGAGAAACAAATGTATTTATTATATTACTCAATTGCAGAGACCTTCTTATGAAGCTGGAATAAAAGAAGGTGAGAAAAAAGCTCACTCAAAAATTTTATCCAGACTAATCGCCAAAAAATTTAATACGAAAGAGAGACAAGAATCACCACGATTAAGATATCTAACATCAGATGATTTAATAAGGAACTTGATGAAAACTTATTTGGTTTTAACTCACTGGATTCAGTGCATGCCACTCGTACCACTCGTACCTGTTGAAATGAAAAGAATACCGTGGTTTTCATAAACAATCGATGCTGGTATAGCCGCCTTAGAATAATGATGATCAATTACAGCAACAACATCTGGATTAGCTGCCAGTTTTGTGGCAATCTCTTGACTGTTTTCAAGATATCCATAGTCACTATAATTAACTGGTTTTATTTTTCTTTCTAAAATTCCACCCTGTGAACCATTACATTTTTTCGTCTCCTATATATAAAGATGTTGTGGCCTTTATATATAGACACGAAAAAATTGATTTTCTTACACTTTTTTTTTGCTTTCAAAAAAAATGTACAACTATATGGGAATGCGCCCTGCTTCCTTTAACTTTCCTTTTAACAGTTTTTCAAATTTATCGGCTTTCGCAATGTCATAGCAGTTTCTTAAAGTGGTCAGCCAGAGTGATTTTCCAAATCGTCGCGGGCGTAAAAACAGAAGATATTTTCCAACTTCTTCTGTTAATGGAGTTCGGCTGTAGAAGCTTGGGAGTAATCCTCGTTCAAAAATGAGAATGAACAATGCTTCCCCCATATATTTGGATGTATCCTTTTATTAATTTGCATCATCTAATAATAAAGCGAACCTGACTAAATTTTTTTTATATAGTCCATCAATTAAAAGGTCATGTCATAATTAAATTGCCTTTGTTTACAAAGGTTAAGAATTGGTGTATAAATAGAAGCGTTATGTCATTAATCTTTTAGATTGTGAACCACTATAAAACAAACAATTATAAAATCTAAAAAATTTATCAAACATAATATTAAGAAAGGAAAAATAACATGAAAAGACTGAATTTTAATCTGATTACCATTTGTATGGTATTAATCTTATCATCAAATGTTTTTTCACAAGACATTATTTCAAAAGCGCAATCCAGCAATGAGATAGAACCCAATGATAAAGCTGGAATTGCCAATCCTGTCAATCTTGACGCATCAATTATCGGCACACTCGATCGAAATAGCGATCTTGATTGGTATAGAGTATTTATCCCTGGCACTGGAAGGCTTTACCTATCGGTGGTCAACCCTCCAATAGAAATTAAAAGCCAGATTGCTTTATATAACAAGCATCTTGATTATTTATATGTTACTGCATCAGCAGTAAATCAGGGAGATGATATTTTTCTGACTTACGATGTAATCACAACGGGTTTTTACTATATTCAAATGAAAGGAACAGGCGGGCAATTCTCCAATGATACGTATCAATTGAACATCGATTTTACATTTGTTACAGATAATTATGAACCCAATAACACGATTGGAAATGCGAAAACCTTAACATCGACGTCTATCAATGGCTATATCTTTGATCGGTCTGACAAAGATTGGTATCAAATATATTTGGAAATCAATGATGAATTAAATGTGACATTGACCTCACCAATGGATATGAAATCAAATATCTGCCTATATGATGCCAACTTTCAATATATGTATGTGAATGCAACGGCTGTAAACTCTGGTGATACCACTTATCTAAATCATACATCAGAAAAGCAAGGAATATACTATATTTCAATAAAGGACAATAATTCTTTGGGACATATTGAACCATACCTGCTTGATATCTCAGGAGGTAGAATAAACTATATCCCCCATGAAACGCCCATTACAAATGAAAATGAACCCAATGATTCTATTTGCAATGCCAATCTGATTAAAATAGGTGATGCTATTACTGGAAATATTCAGGAAGTGAATGACAATGATATTTATACATTTTATACCAACACCCCCGGACAGCTAACCATTCAATTGGATACGATTCCAGAAAACCTGAAATTAAGAATGATATTGTCAAACAGTTCAAATCGTCATCTTTTATCAGGTCAGTCATCATCAGCCGGTGATGTTTTTTCAGTGATTTATGATACAACTCAATCTGAAAGGCTGTACTTGAAAATTGATGCCCTTGAACAGGGTTTTTCGGATAATTCATATTCTTTTTCAACACATTTCATTGCCGTTGAAGATAGGTTCGAACCCAATGATAATTTTGGTGATGCCGCTTTTATTAACCAACAAAACAGAATTTCAGGATATACTTTTAAAACCGGCGACAATGATTGGTACAAAATTCATGTCGATACACCCGGAGAATTAGAAATTATTGTGAGCGATTTGCCCAAAAATATTCGTCCAGTCATCAAGCTGTATAATGCTTCAAAAGAACACCTTTCAAGTAAAACCGGCATATCTGGCATGGATATTTCGCTGGTGTATTCGACTACAGAACCAGGTGACTATTTTATTCAATTTTATGCATATGGAAATAATAATGAATCGACATATCCGTATACCATGACAATTTTTGGGGCAGATTTTGGCTTATTTGCGCCAATCGCAACAATAGATACGATTATACCAGGATCGATCATTTTTGGAGATTCCATTACATTTTCAGGTTTTGGAGAAGATCTTGATGGAGATATTGTTGCTTACAGTTGGGGGTCGGATATCGATGGTAATCTTAGCAATGCATCAACCTTTTCCACAAGCAGCCTTTCAAAAGGGACGCATAATATTTATTTTAAAGTTAAGGATGATTCTGGAATCTGGTCAAGTGAGGTAAGCGATGTTGTATATGTGGGATCAAATGTTTCTGATGAATCAGAGCCGAACAATAAAATCGGACATGCAAATGAAATTGCTTTAGGCCATCCCCTGACAAGTAAAATTCAAGAACAAAACGATATTGACTGGTTTAAAATCATTGTGAGCAATCCCGGACGTTTAACACTGTCTGTGACAAATGTGCCTGATAATCTGAAAATGTCCATGCAATTATATAATCGTCACACTCAATACCTGTATGTCACATCTCAAGGCGTATCTGAGGGGGATTCAATTGAGTTGATCTATGATATTAGCGAAACAGGCATTTATTATATCAGAATTTCTGCAGCTTCTGGCCATTTTTCATCAGAATTTACATATACCTTTCTTGGCTCATTTATTCCTGCGATTGATCCATACGAACCAAACAACTCTTTTTTAAATGTGTTTTACATGTCAGAGAACAGCGCTTATGGACAGAAATTTCCATCAAATGACAAAGATTATTATGCCATATGGGCGGATGCCAATATTCCCTTGAGTGTTACCCTGAGTGAAATCCCCCATGAGATGAAAGGACAAATACACCTTTATGGCCGAAATCATAATTATTTGTATGCCACTGCGCAGGCGCAAAATCCAGGGGATGAATTATCACTGGACTATACACCTTCAGAAACCGGCTATCTATATATTACCATTCGAGACAGTCTTTCCAAAGCGTATCCAAATCAAACATATCATCTTGAAGTTTCAGGTGCCAGGCCAGATTATGCACCTACTGAAATACCTGGTTCAGCCGAATTGGAGCCAAATAATACATTTGCAGATGCCAGTTTTATTGCCCTGGATATGCCTCAAACCGGAAAATTTGACATTGCAAATGACCAGGACTATTTTTGTTTTTCAATGCCTTTTTCCGGGATTCTTCATGCAACACTGGACCATGTGCCTGAGAATATTCGCCCGCGACTTCGCATTCTAAAAAGAGATCAAAGCCAGATCACTTACAGAGATGCCACAAATCCAGGGGACACATTAATGATTGATACCAATATAACAACGCCCGGTAAATACTATGTTCGTCTGGAATCATTGGATCGAAATATAACGTCAAATCAGGCCTGGAAACTTAGCCTTTCAGCAACGCAGGTTTTAGATCCCTATGAACCAAACAATAATTTTGGTGATGCCCCTCATATTTCAGATATGAATTATATCCAGGCGTATATCTTTGATGCTGGAGATACAGATTGGTATCAAATTTCTGTGGATCAACCAGGGACAGTTCGCATAACGATCACTGATGTTCCTTTTGAAATAAGACCTCAAATAGAACTATATAACAATCATAAAGAACGAATGGCTTACAAACTGGCCACAAATTATGGTCAGGAATTAACTTTGGATACAGAAATTTCGTCGCCTGATATTTATTTCATTTGCATCCGCGATACACGAAACAACACGTTTTCAAGTGATCCTTATACATTAATTATCAATGGTGCCAGATTCAATTCTTTTACACCTCAGGCGTATATTGATACGATATCACCACTCGTTGCTCAGGTATCTGAATCAATATTATTTGAAGGCCATGGGTTTGACCAGGATGGAGAAATTATCGCATATTCCTGGAGATCTTCGGTAAATGATCATATTTCTGATTCCAGAGTGTTTTCTCTGGATAATTTGAGTGCTGGCACGCATACAATTTATTTGAAAGTAAAAGACAATGACCAAAACTGGTCTTCTGAAACATCAACCATCATTTATGTGGGGGTTGAAGCGCCTCAAGAGCAAGAACCCAATAACTTGATAGGAGAGGCCAACAAGATTGAGTGTGATATCGTCTATCCGGGCAGCATTGAAAAGTCTGGTGATTATGATTTTTATCAATTGATGTTAAATCAACCTGGAAGACTAACCCTTGACATAACCAATCCCACATCAAATCCCATGAGAACATCTGTGGAGATGTATAATCCAGATGCAGATTATATGTATTTATCCGCATCTGCTTCAAACCTTGGAGATCCGGTCACTTTAATTCAAGATATCACTGAAAGCGGCATATACACCTTTCGTGTAAGGGATTTAAACAACAATACAGACTCAAAATATTCGTTAACCGCATCTTTTCTTCCAGTTTCTGATCCCTATGAACCCAATGCCAGTATCCAGGCTGCAAAAACCATTACAGCCGGAGAGATAATCAATGCCTGGATATTTCCATCACAAGATCAAGATTGGTACAAAATAACCCTCGATAAGCCAGGAACCCTGACGCTGAATCTCACGAATGTACCCTCAAACCTGAAAGGCCATATTTCAGTTTATGATGAAAACAATCAATATAGCTATGTGACAGGCATTGCTCAAAATGATGGGGATAATGTTCACTGCATCTATCATGCTGAAAGTCCAGGTGTATACTTTATAAAGTTTTACAATCAAAACAATCAATCCATACCCGATCACATGTATGAAATGTCTGTGAATTTTCAAGCGGCATTCGATCAATCCGAACCAAACGCATCTTTTCGAACAGCTACATGGTTAAATCAGTCATCAATGAATGCCTACATGTTTCCTTCGGCAGACATTGATTATTATGCGTTTTATGCTGAAAAAGGTGCACATGTTCAAATTAAAATTCATTCTGTTCCGCAAGATTTAAAACTGAAATTAGACCTTTATAACAAAGATTGGGGCTATATGTATGTTAATGAAAAAGCATCTGCAAGTGGAGAACCCATTACTTTGAATGTTGATGTTGAGGATACTGGCATCTATTATATAAAAGTTTCAGATCAAAACAATGCTTTTACGTCTGAAGCACAATACAGCATATATATCAGCGGATCACAGTTGGACTATTCATTGCCCATTGAACCGCTTACTGAGGAAATTGAATATAATGATAAATATTGGTGCGCAAACCCCATAGGTTTTAGTCCTTTATCCGGTTCTTTTGCCAGTGCGGGGGATCGAGACTGGTTTCGAATTGTATTGTCAGAACCAGGATTATTAAAGATACACCTGAAAGTACCCTCGAACATACAGTCTAAAATTGAACTATATCAATTAAATGCCAGTCGTACTGCAGAGAATATTGGAGAATCCCAAACAATGATTTATTCAGTTTCTGACTTAAGTAATCCATATATCTATTTAATCATCTCAGATGTGAATAATACGATATCCAATGGCACATATGAGGTGCAAATTGAATTCGAACCCATAAATGACATATTTGAACCCAACCATGATATCGGTGTCGCAGCGGCAATTCAGCCGGGTACAACTCATAGTGCTTATATTTTTTCAAAAGGTGATATTGATTGGTATGAGATCAGCATTGAACAGGCGGGAATTTTTAAGCTTATCTTTCAAGAAGTTCCAGATACTATCGATATTTATGCAACGCTTTATAACAGAAACAAGCAGAATCTGGGCAGGAAACAAGCGCTAAATCCAGGTGCGCCCATTGAACTTTCTTACCATATCAGCGAAAAGGGTAATTATTATATTGCCATACAAGATACCAGTAACAATGCCCAATCCTCACAACCATATCGCTTTATTGTCAACCACACAGTCATTCAAGATCCTGGTGAGCCCGACAGTTCTTTTCGTCATGCGACACTGATTGATTATCACAATCAAGTGAGCAGTAGTGTTATTTTTCCCGAAAATGATCACGATTGGTATAAGTTTTACGTACATGAAACTGGAAATATTCGAATTCAGTTGACAGAAACTTATGGTATCGATGCAAATCTCGTACTTTATAATGACAGCAAAAGTCAACTGGCAAACTGGAAAGTAAAAAATATCGGCGATATCATTGATCGTACACACTCAATACCTGCGCCAGATTTTTATTATATTAAAATAAGCGATCAAAATGAGAATAATATCTCGAGTATTCCATATAAATTGACCGTTTCAAAAATTTCATGTGAACATTCATTTCCATTTGCCACCATAATGGACATCAAACCAAATCCTGTTTTAACTGGAGAAGAGATTGAGTTCATTGCCAAAGGATGGGATGCTGATGGCGAAATATCTACTTATGAATGGCAATCGAGCATCGATGGCCTGATTGGAAACTCTGAGATATTAAGACTTAATCATTTGTCTAAAGGGAAACATGTCATCGGTTTACGTGTCATAGACAATGAGAATAATAAATCTGCATCTGTTTATAAAAATCTGTATGTTGTTGACAGTATTCAGTATGAAAAAGAGTATAATAATCATCCAGAAAATGCCATTCCAGTATCTTTGAATAAATGGATAAAAGGTAGAATCTATCCTATAAATGATGATGATTACTATAAATTTTATATACCGCAAAGGGGACTTCTGGAAACAATAATCGATACAGTTCCCGAAAGTATGGCTTCGATCATTTATTTTTATGATGAAAATGGGACATACTTATATAAATCAGCATCATCGATGAATGAAGGCGATCGGGTGACCACTTCTTTTTTTGTCGACCCCGGCTGGTATTATGCAAAACTAAGCGATAAGGGCAGAAAAGGACATTTAGATCAGTATGGATTATTGTTCAAATATACACAGGCCTATGATCCTTTTGAGCCAGCAAATATTATCAGCATGGCAAAAGAAATTCAGCTAAACACCGAATTTTCAAATGCATTGATCTGTCCTGAAGGAGATTATGACTTTTATAAAGTAACCATTTCAGAGCCAGGAAGGCTTTCTATTGATTTATTCGACCTTCCTGAAACCATGAAAATAGCTGTAGAACTTTATAATCAGGATCTGACATATGTATATCTCAATAAGCAAGCCATCAATAATGGTGAAAATGTTCATCTTTCATGTGACATTAACGATTTGGGGATTTGTTATATCCGGATAAGAGATACAAACAATCAGGGATATACCTTGCCATATACTTTTAAGAATACTTTTACGCCGGTTGTTGATTTGAATGAACCAAACAATAAAACAGGCAATGCAAAACAGGTCACGTCCAATATTATTTCATCTTTTATTTTTCCAACAAATGATTCAGATTATTATCGTATCTATGCCAATGCAAATGATGTCTTGAATTTAGTTCTTTCAGGACCGGATAATATGAGAGGAAGTCTTTCAATTTATAACTTTCATTTCAATTATACATACAGCAACCAACAGGCAAATAATTCGGGAGATATCATCTATCTCAGTTATACAATTCCTGATACAGGATTTTATTACATAAAAGTACATGATTTGAATAATGGTGCCTATGTAACACCCTATTCACTCGAAATTTCAGGAATCACCTTAGACAATGTGCCACAGTTTTCACCGGTAACCAATGAAATTGAATCCAATGACAATTATGGTTTCAGCAATGATATCTCCCTGGAAATGGATATCACCGGAACATTCGACACAGTAGGTGATAAAGATTGGTTTCGGTTTTATATCAATTCACCGGGAATATTGAATGTTGCTCACACACATATTCCAGATCAGATACGATCGGCAATATATTTATATGATGTGAACAAAGGACAACTCAACTATAGAACCACAACAAATGATTCTGAGGATAATATTCTTGTGCATTCAATAACCCAGCCGGGCTACTATTTTATAATGCTTCACGACCATGGAAACAATAATTCCAGCCTGGATGCCTACACGCTTCATTTATCTCATTTTCCTGTAACCGATGCCCATGAACCCAATGATAGTTATGGACAGGCCGCCCATATCAATGAAAGCAATATTCAGGCTTATATCTTTGACGCTGCAGATGAAGATTGGTATCGATTTTATATGAGAGATCCGGGGATGATTTCCATCTCGTTAGCTGAGGTGCCTGAAAATATCAGGCCATATTTAAGGTTGTACAATTCTGAAAAAAGTCAGCTCAAAAATTGGCTTGCAACCAATAATGGCCAAACAGGTACAGACCTTATCACTTATAACATTGAGAAACCGGGATTCTATTTTATAACGTTCCATAATCATGGACAAAAAACAGATTCAAATGTACCTTACATCATCAATATTTCTGGCGTTGATTTTTCAACATCACCTCAGCTAGCACCTATTGGTGACAGAGTAATCGAGCCGGGGATTGATTACTCTTTTATGGTGAATGGGTCAGATCCGGACAATCCAGAAAATCTGGTTTATTCTGTAGCAAATCTTCCGCCAGGCGCAACCTTTGATCCTGACACCAGATTATTTTCATGGAAACCGACAAAAGCACAATCAGGAAGTTATCCTGGAATTCATTTTTCACTTTCTGATAATACATATTCTGATAGTGAAGATATTACCATTACAGTCAGAAACTTCATGAATCCACCTGTATTAACTCATATTGGAGATAAGACAATCGTTGTTTCGCAAGAATTGAGCTTTATCATATCAGCAACAGATCCGAACAATGATGAAAACCTTGTATTTTCGGCAACAAATTTACCGCATGGCGCTGAATTTGATCCGCAGAGCAAAATATTTACTTGGACACCATCACAGCATCAGATAAAGAATTGGCCAGATATCTGTTTTGAAGTATCAAATGGTGTATGGACAGATTTTGAATACATTAACATCGAAGTTATCGCTGAAGTCCGATTGGCCACTGTTGAAACAGGTATTGCCCTTAATATCCAATCAAACCAAGCAATATTGACTGGCAAACTAATTGATAATGGTGGTTCTGATACTATCGAGATGGGATTTATCTATTCAGAAAGTCCGGACTTTTCCATTGACAGTACCAGCACGATTGTTGATGATAATTTTCAAAATAAACTATTAAATCTAAAACCACGCACCCGGTATTATTATAAAGCATATGCTACGAATGAAAAAGGTACTGCCTATGGTGAAGATAAGACGTTTATCACTCATGCGATTAAAGTTCCAGGGGATATCAACTTAAACGATAAAATTGATTTACAGGATGTAATTATGTTGATGGAGCGGATTCTCGAGATTTTTTAGGAATATACATTTTTTAAATCATTCATTGATGGAAATTAATGTATTGTTTAATTCTATCCACAATATGAACATTCTGTATGGATCGAATAATAATGTAGCTTTATAATATCGCGTACTTGTTGCATTTTTTTTGGCATTATATTGTGGGATTAACTTTTTGTATACCTTTTTCAAAAATAATAAAAATGAATTGTAATAATCTTAAAATTTATGTATGGATATAATATTATTAACAATAGCCAGGGAAAAGTGCCTGATAATAAATTTAACAGGTTTTATCAGGTGTTTTTGCCTATACCTACTATCAAGGTCATCTGCCTTTTTAAGCTGTTTTCTGGAGGTATCAGGCAGGTTGCCTTATAATAAGTGGTTATATGCAAGATTTCATCAGGAATTTCAATCGTTTAGTATTTAGTCTCGTAACATAGGAGCGCAATATGACAAATGACACCCCTGAAATAAAACCTTCTCAGCCGAAATTTACAGTAGCGGAT
>Ga0272440_1002866_pt1 | contig 13216 bp, 7 predicted proteins | sample SSMMMBAug17_FD_192440 | JGI IMG/M metagenome (GOLD analysis project Ga0272440, IMG submission 192440) | Marine sediment archaeal communities from Little Sippewissett salt marsh, Falmouth, MA, United States - SSM-MMB-Aug17 | ecosystem: Environmental > Aquatic > Marine > Wetlands > Sediment ...
CCCAACTCCTCTAAGATTGATTTTAGTTTACACTCAAATGACTTTATCTGTATCAAACTTAATGCCTGTTAAACAAGAAAAAAATTTTTGATATCATACATGAACTGTTATTCCTAATAAAAACGCTATAAATAATTTTCCCATGATTAATATTGTTCGTTTTAAGGTAAATGTACTGTAGAGAAATAGATTGCTACGTCTCTACGTCCTTGCTCTTTTTTTATACGATCAATATGAATCCAGGAAATTAGAAACATTCTGCCAGACCTGTCTGATGGCAGATGTCGCAGCACTTTCAGAGAAATCCACAGGGCTTTTTCCAGCAACCATTGCCTGAGTTACAGCAGGATCATAAGGCACCTTTCCAACAGGTGTTAATTGATACTCCTTTGCTGTTGCAATTAATTGTTCGCTCATATCTGTATTCAAATCAAACTTGTTGATACATAGCATTCCCGGCACTTTTAAGAAATTTGCTAATTTTGCTACACGTTTCAGGTCATGCATACCAGATAATGTGGGCTCTGTGACAATCAAGACCGATGTTGCACCGGTGATGGAAGCAATAACAGGACATCCAATGCCGGGGGGACCATCTGCAATTACAAGGTCTCGGTTTTGTTTTTCTGCCAGCTCGCGTGCGGCATTCCGAACAGTAGTAACCAACAGACCGGAGTTCTCTTCAGCAATGCCCAGTCGGGCATGAACCATTGGACCAAAGGCGGTATTGGAAACAAACCATTCCCCGCATTTGCGTTGTGGAAAATCAATGGCTGCAGATGGACAAAAATGAACACACACACCACAGCCTTCACATGCAATGGTATCAATTGTAAAATTGGCAATGGCATCATATTGACATCTTTCAAGGCATTCTCCGCATTGGGTACATCGTTCAGGATCAATAATTGCCTTGTGTCCCCCCATGAAATCATTGCGTTTTGTTATCTCAGGCGGTATGACCAGGTGAAGATCTGCTGCATCGACATCAGCATCAGCCAACACAAAATTCTGTGCCAGGCTGGCAAATGATCCCACAATACTGGTCTTGCCTGTGCCGCCTTTTCCGCTAATGATAGTTAGTTCTTTCATTTGCCCCCCTGTTTGATTATCTGGTTGATCATTTGCTGAAATTTTTCTTTCATATCTGGTATTACATCAATCATTAACTCCCCTTTGGAATAGGCAACTGCAATATCTCGGTTATGGGGAATTTCCAATAAAACAGGAATTTGCTCCAACCTGGCATAGTCATTGACTTTTTGATCACCAATATCCGACCGGTTGATTACAATGCCAAAGGGCAAATTTAATAATCGAACAGCCTCAACCGCAAGTTTTAAATCATTCAAGCCAAAAGGGGTTGGTTCGGTAACCAGGATCACATAATCTGCCCGGCGGACAGTTTCAATCATGGGGCATGATGTGCCAGGTGGGGCATCAATAATTGTTATGCCTTTAGACCATATTTCCTGTTGAACCCTGGCAATGAGCGGTGGGGACATGGCTTCACCAACATTCAACACACCATGAATACATTCTACGTGACGCGCCTTTCCTTTTTCCAATGTCCCAAATACGTGCGCTTTTTCACGAATGGCCGATTGTGGGCAAACCATCACACAGCCTTTGCACCCATGACACATTTCATGAAATGTCATTACAGTGGCATCTTTCAGCACTGTGATGGCTTTAAATTCACATATATCACCACATGCGCCACAATAATCACATTTATCCAGATCAACTTCTGGCACCATGCGCGTTACATTTGATTTTTCAATACCTTTGGGTTTTAGAAATATGTGGGCATTGGGCTCTTCAACATCACAATCCAATAATTGGACAGGCGGCGGCAGGGACATGGCAATATTTACCGAAATAGTTGTTTTGCCTGTCCCACCCTTGCCGCTGGCGACTGCTATTTTCATTGGCACCTCCTTTTTTATAAGTATATGCTTAAAACTAATTTTGTCAAGGTTGATTTCCTCAGAACTATTTAATAATTTGATTATTTGGTGGGGAAATTCATCAATAAGCAAGTTAAAATCAGACTGATTAGTAGGGACATTTCAAGATGGACTAATTTTTCCTCTTATTCAGAAATTATGACACTGCGTTCATTACAAATTGCGTACTGAGATTTTAACATGATGATGTTGCATTTGATTCCATTGTCTAAAACTGTGTAAATTTCTAATGTTGTGTTATTTGACACAATTGCTCCTAACAATCTTAATTTCTTGTTTTAAATGGGATATATATTTCTTGTGATGATAGACGCCTTTTAAACCATAATTGTATCAAAAATTAACTAAAAGTGGGTGGCAGTTCGCTCAAAAATAAATCAAGACTGAATCATTTTTGAAATTATCATTCAAAATGATAATGGGTTATTTAACCCAATGGGACATCCCCCCTGCTAACACCTTATCTGATTGATATCTTTAGGAAATAATATTCTTCACCCCTGACATCATTCCTGCATCCATATTCGTGTTATCAAATCAATTCCCTAATCAATATCATATCTCTACGCCCCCAACCCTTGCTTACATATAATATTGTAACAATGTATTTTACTGTCTAACCTTTACAAAATAAAATGTCTTATATATTGCCAATAAATAAGTGGCATGTTAATTGCTTTGTGGTTTCATAGAAGTGTTAAACATATTATATATTATTATGGATCAAGAATGGATACCTGTTTAAATATGTTATCATCTTTTTCAAACCCAAACCCCTTTTGTCAATTCAATGATGACAATCGTGGTGATGAATGGCTCTTCCTTTCATCGTATCATAATGTAATTTCGTTTGAATTATTTGATAATACAAAAATGAAAAGCAGAATGACTACTTATAATAACCTGTGCAATAAATACTCAAAAATGATTTCAGGAATGGCAGCTGATAATTACAAGAATGTTCTGATGCCCATGTCTTCAGAGGGGGCAGATGATAATAGGATCGCTTTAAAAATGTATGTTTAGCTCGATGTTCAAGTTTTTTTTAGCAAGCTAACTGCGGGCACTGCCTGGCAACGCACAAGTCAAGAGAAAAAAACATAAACATTGAATTTCCTCAGAATGGGGATCAAATGCTTCGCTTTTCCCAGTAAGGAGTTTATAGGTATGACTATTGATAGTAAATCACAAAAAGTAAAAAATCAGACTATGGTTATCAATAACAGAAGCCAAAAATTCAGACAATTAAAAAGAATGAAACAGCATGATATGGCAATTCTAAAATATATCTCCATTTGCAAGCTTGCAAATAGACAACAAATTCTAGAGGGATTACATCGATATTTGGAAGAAACAGATGAAAACAAAAGGGCAGGCCTGATGCAAGTATTTGAAGATATTGGGATTTTAAGCGAGAAAGATGTGTGTTTTTTACAACATTTGCATGATTATTTCACTACCAATGAACTAGATAAAAAGTTTGCTGATCTGGCAGTAAAAAACAAATTATTGAAATCAAAGCAGATAGACGTTGCTTTTACAAAACAACTGGAAATATTTAAGACGTCCCAAAAAGTAAAAAGTATCAGTGAAATCCTTATTTTGTCCGGATACCTTAAACAAGAATACTGCGATGCACTAAGATATCGATTGAATATTGTTACTCCTGAAAAAGAACAAACATTATTTGGCAATATAGCGGTAAACAAAGGGATAATTAATAAGCAACAGCTTAATGATGTCTTGTCTATACAAGAATCCGAGTTTCAAAACAGTCAAAAAATTCGATTGCTGGGTTCAATCCTTATGGAAAAACAGATTATTTCGCAAAAGCAATGCAATGTCATTTTAAATCGACAAAGGCAGTTGAAAGAAAAAGAAGCCTTTGAAAAAAAATGGAATATAAATGTTGAACGACTGGCACCATTTTTCAAATACCAGCAACTGAAAGCATTATTAAGCGCTTTGTAAGTGTAAATAAAGAAAGTGAAAGAGCCAATGATATATATAGTAGATGACGATACTTTTTTTTCCAAAATGATTGAGAAATCATTAAATCGTCATTTTTCAATCAAATCATTTGAAAAAGCCGAAGATGCAATTTCAGCGTTATCTGATGAAAAACCATCAATTCTTCTATTGGATATTGAATTACCGGGTATGAATGGCATAAACGCAATAAAAGAAATCAAAGAAATTTCACCTGATACAGTAATAATGATGCTCACAGGCAATAAAGATATTAATTTGATTGTGAGTGCAATTAAAAATGGCGCATCTGACTATATGGTAAAACCAATTGATGCCAATACATTAGTAGCGAAAATAAATAAAGAGTTAAAGCATATTAAAATTAAAAGTGAACTTTGCCAGATGCAGGAACTATTTCTCAAAGAAAAGATTCCTTATATTATCGGTGAAAGTGAACAAATATCTGAAGTAATGGCTGTTGTTAAAAAGGTAACTGAAAGTAAAGATACATCAGTTTTAATATCTGGTGAAATCGGAACAGGGAAAGAATTCATCGCCAGAATCATACATAACCGAAGTCCAAATTCCAATGGGCCATTTGTACCAATAAATTGTGCCGCGATTCAAGAATCGATGTTTGAAAGTGAATTGTTTGGTTATGTTAAAGGTGTCTTTAGTGGTGCATTTTCTTCTGGAAAAATAGGTCTTGCTGAGCGTGCAGAAAATGGTACGCTTTTTTTAGATGAAATCAGTGAACTGCCCTTAAGTTCACAGGCAAAATTACTTCGTTTTTTAGAAACTAAAGAATATTATCAGGTGGGAGGAACAAAAAAATGTCAGGCGCACATTCGAATCATTTCGGCCAGTAATAAGAATCTTGAAAAATTGATTGAAAATAAAGCATTTAGAGAAGATTTATACTATCGACTTGCAGTGGTAAAGATTCGTGTTCCGGCTTTAAATAATCGTCGTGATGATATTCTGCCAATTGCCAGGCATTTTTTAAGTGAATTTAATGACAAGTTTTCAAAAAAGGATAAATGCTTTTCTGCACAGGCAGAGCATGCTTTAGAATCCTTTCACTGGAAGGGTAATATTATAGAGTTAAGAAACTGTGTTGAAAGAGGTGTTCTTATTTCAAGCGGAAATGAAATCCAAACCCAGGATCTTGGCATACATAATAAAGATCAAAAAAGAGACATGAATGGGGTAGAAAATGGATTGCCTGAAATTTCCAGTAATGGCATTGATTGCAATGAAATACTTCATACAATAGAAATGCATTATTTAAAAAGCGCACTGAAGTTGTCCAATGGAAATGAAACAAAAGCAGCAAAGTTTCTCAAGATGAGCAGAGATAAGTTTAGATATCGTCGAGCAAAGCTAGGAATACCATAATAAACTATCATCATAATATTAATAGGGGGTTACTGTGTTTTCGCACAGTTTTACTTTTGACAGGGTGTATTTATTGGAAGTCTTTCTTAATCTAATAACTTGAAATAAGAATGCTGCTTTCAATATTTAGCCCTGTCTTAAGTTTTTTATATCGTTCTCCCGCATTAGCGTGGGAAGTCATTTCCTGTCCTGTAATACCAATTCTCATGTGTGCATTCTTCGTTTTTGCGACGATGGCTTGTCTCAGTATGCATTTCCGCACTGGAGCGTGGGAACGAAAAGGTAATAACCATAAAAGACAAAAACATAATTGAACAATACCACTTAAAAAGGAGAGAGTATTATGAAAAGCACTGTCGATACCCAAATACCATATTTAACATCTTTGAGCTATTTGCAAGCTCAGCATTTAAGTTATGAAAATAAAAAAAGTCAGGATGTATTAAAAAATTCTATTAATCATATCTCAACTGGCTTGCGTGTTATTAATGCCAGTGATGATCTGGCTGGTTTTTCAATGTCAGATCGTTTTGATACTCAGGTATTGGGATTGAGCGGTGCTATCAAAAATACCAATGAAGCTTTATCTGCAACACGAATTGCTGAAGCATCTATCTATGAATATATGGATATATTGGGATATATGAAAGAATTGGCAGAAAAGTCATCCAATGCAGGTCTTGAAAAGAGCGAAAGAGATTCGTTTCAAAAAGAGATGCATAATTTTCAAGAACGTTTGAGAAACATTGCTGATGAGACATCTTACAAAGGGCGAAAATTACTTGATGGGACATATCGGTCACAGGAGATTCAAGTGGGTGAGAAAATCGGACACTTGATGAGCATTTCAATGAGATCTGCGCGACCGGATCAAATAGGCATGCATCAGTTGATTTCAGAAGGGGAAATGAATGATGCTGGCAATTTGGGGGGTCAATATACCCGGCAATTGATAATGGTGTCAGCTCACTGGATAGTATTACTATTCAAGGTCACGCAGGATCAGAGTTCATTGAAATAGAAAATTACGCTTCTGCAAAAGAAATTGCCTCTTTTATAAATGAAAAAAGTGATTTAACTGGTGTTGAAGCATCTGCCAAAACCTATGCCAAAATATACAATCTTTCTAAAAAAGGAGATGTCGCATTTATACTTCATGGCGCATCTGACGTTCAGATATCAGCAACCATTGAATCAGTTGATGATTTAACGCCCCTGTATGAAGACTTCCAATCAAAATCAGCCTCCTCTCATATTGCCTCAAAACTGTCAGCAGACAAGAATGCCATATATTTATATGCTGAAGATGGAGAAAATATTGGCATTGAAGATTTTTACAATACTGAATTATTCACATTCATGAAATTTGCTGGTTTACAACCCGATGAAAAAACGATTGCAGGATTTGAAAATACTCTGATCAGTGAATTTCAAGATTCAATCCTGGTAGGGGGATATGTTGAATTTAATTCAGATGAGCCTTTCATTCTATTTACCGGTTCCGGGTCTGCATTGTTTGCTTCAAGCAATCTGGCACACCTGCCAACACTCAGTGCAATTGATAGCCTGGATATCTCATCTCAAGAAAATGCCAAATCAGCCATTGGTATTATTAATAAGGCCAATACATATGTGAAAAAAATACAGTCAGATATACATGCGTATGAAAGTGGACTTGAATCAATCATTAATAGGCTGGAGGCTTCATTTCAACAAGCAGAAATTTCAAAGCATCGCATTGTTGACTCGGATATGGCTCAAGAAACATTAGAACTTGCGAGTTCAGTCATCCATATGCAATCTCAAAGTTCTCTCCTAGCACAAGCAAATAAAATAATACCAGAGTATTCATTGTTTTTAGTCAGGCAGTAATACTCGCTGGAACACGAGAACATGAGAACTGTCTAGAGCAAGTAATTAAGGAACATTTATAAAATGAAGTATAGCATACTATTCCAATTTTTGACTCAGAGCTGTTTCAATATTATTACTTCCATGATATGTATCCTCTTAATTGCTTTAAACGCACATGCAATAACCAATAAAGCAGCAACAGGTGCAACCCACTCATTGGCTGTAACCACTATAGGAACTGTTTTTTGCACGGGTTCAAATGCTTTGGGAGAATGTGATGTTAGTGGCTGGACTGATATTACACAGGTTGCGGCTGGGGATTTTTTTTCCATTGGTTTAGATAATAATGGCGATGTTGTTTGTGCTGGATTGATTAATTATGTATCCTGTGATGTTTCTGCTTTTAATGGTTCAAATATTGTTTTTATTGCCGCAGGCTCAACTCATGCAGTTGGTATAGATGATACAGGCAATGTCATTGGCGTTGGAAGTACAGACTATGACAAACTTGATATAGGAAGCTGGTCAAATATTGTTCAGGTGGCATGTGGTAAAAATCATACAGTTGGGTTACAGGCGGATAATACTGTTGTTTGCACAGGAAATAACTTTAGAGGACAATGCAATGTTTCTTCATGGACAAATATCAGCCAGATTTCGGCAGGTTTGCAATTTACAATTGGACTGCAAGCAAACACGATTCTTTTTACAGGATGGAATAATTACAATCAGGATAATTTTTCAGGATGGCCACAAGGGAGTATCACCTATATTTCTGCGGGGGATGAGCATACCACAGCAGTAGATTCATCAAATAAAGCATGGGCAACTGGACAAAATCAGGATGGTCAATGTGATGTTGATCCTTTGCCAGATATTGTTAAAGTTGTGGGAGGCTCCAAAAATACAATTGGTATTAGAGAAAATGGTGAAATGTTTGTCGTTGGTTCTAAAAGCTATGGAACAGAGAATTTAGAAGGACTTCAACTAATCAATAATTATCCAGTAGCTGTAGCCGGATCCATATCCATGTACGAAGATTATTCTGCAACAACGATTGATTTGTTATCCCTGGCAACAGATTATGAAAGTCAGCCATTGACAGTGGTATCTACCAACCCCTTTGCTTTAAATGGAACAGTGGTTAATGGATTCGATGGCACTTATACTTATTATCCAGATATCAATCATAATGGATCGGATAGCTTTACGTATACAGTCACCGACAGCCAAGTATACAACTATACCGGTACAGGCATTGTTTCGGTTTCCATCACACCAGTCAATGATCCCCCGGATTATTCATGTGCGCACAGCATTACTCTTCTTGAAGACAATGGCCTTTACACTGAAATTTCATGGGCTTGTAATATAACAACTGGTGCCTATAATGAAAGTGATCAAGCTCTTTCAATCACCTGGACATGTTCAGATGAATCGTTGTTTTTAACCATACCTTCACTCACGCCATCAATTGCAGATACAACTGATTTAACATTATGTTATGCTTTTGGCGCTGATGAAAATGGCGTTGTTACGCTAACTGTTGTGTTATCTGATGATGGTGGTTTGGACGCCCTGGCATTTGGCGCACAAGATACGATTACCCGATCATATTTGTTGACATCACTTGCTGTAAACGATGTTCCCACATTGACTGCTACCCATATAACGATTCTTGAAGATGCGGTGTCTCAATTTTATACCATATGGGCAGCTAACTTTGGCCCAGGTGCATATAATGAAACCAGTCAGACAGTATCATATACCTTTACAAATAATAATACGTCTCTTTTTTATAGCCAACCATTCCTGGATATTTCTGGAACAACAGGTTCTCTGGCCTATACACTAATTACAGATATGTTTGGAGAGTCAAGCCTGACAGTTGTTGTGTGGGATGATGGCGGAACTGATCTTGGTGGCGTGGACGCTTTAACACAGGTGTTTACTATCAATGTTTTACCAGTGAATGATATACCTGGTTTTGTTGTTGGTTCGGATCAATATGTCCTTGAAAACGTCTCTAAAACGTATACATCATGGGCAACAAGTATCACCCAGGGAACATATAATGAAATAGATCAGCAACTATCTTTTTCAGTCAATACAACATGTCCAGAGTGTTTTGATGTTGTGCCCATTATTGATCCGGCAACAGGCGATATGAGCTATACACTATCAGCCGATGGCAGTGGGCCGGTTACTATATGGGTATGCTTGATGGACGATGGGGGGACAATTAATGGTGGATTTGATTCAGTAACCCATTCTTTCTCTATTACCATTACAGAAATCAATGATCCGCCAGGAGTTACTTTGGGCGTTGACCCGGTTGTTATTGAAGATTCAACAAACAATACAATATCCGGCTGGGCCACAGATTTTACTCCCGGTAGTGCATTTGAAACAGAACAATCTCTGTTTATATCCTTAACCAACACCAATCCAATACTATTTTCAACCCAACCATCATTAGATATTGCAACAGGTGATCTGTCATACACCCTTGCAGCCAACGAGTTTGGGACATCAACAGTAACTGTTGTTTTATGGGATGATGGCGGCACTGCATTGGGTGGAATAGATACAATTACAAAAACATTTACTTTTACAGTATTGCCTGCAAATGATATTCCTGATTTTGTCATTGGCCCTGATCGGGCACTTCTTGAAGCTCAGAGTGAAACCTATACCTCATGGGCAACTGCTCTTACATGTGGTGCATTTAACGAAACAGAACAATCTTTTAGCTTTTCAATTACCACGTCGTGTTCAGATTGCTTTGATTCAGGTCCTCTTGTCAGTGCATCAGGTGATCTTTCCTATACATTATCTGCCGATGGCAGTGGCCTGGTAACTGTTTGGGTTTCTTTAACTGACAGTGGCGGAACTGCAAATGGTGGCGTGGATACAGTTACTTATCCATTTTCTATCAGCATTACTGATATTAATGATCCCCCGGGATGCACGCCAGGAAGTGATCCTGTCGTAGTAGAAGATTCTGCTGATACTATCATTGGTTGGGCAACAAATATCACGCCTGCAAATAAATTTGAAATGGGGCAATCAGTTTCATTTGCGTTAACCAATACCAATCCAGACTTATTTACAACACAACCTTTCATTGACAGTACAACCGGAAATCTTTCATATACCTTGGCTGCCAATGAATTTGGAAGTGCAACCATTACATTTGTTTTATCTGATGATGGCGGCACTGCCAATGGGGGGGTGGATAGAATTACAGAGACTTTTTTGTTTACTGTCTTATCAGTAAACGATGCCCCGAATTTTAATATTGGCCCAGATAGAAATCTTTTAGAGGGACAAGGAGAAACTTATGCTGCATGGGCAACTGATTTAACATCAGGGGCGAATAATGAAACAGAACAAAGCTTTTCTTTTTCAATTACCACTTCTTGTGATGATTGTTTTTCTGCTCTGCCAGTAGTATATACTTCAACTGGCGATTTAAGCTATACCATCTCCGCTGATGGCAGTGGTCCGGTAACAGTTTGGGTTGCATTAACTGATAGTGGTGGCACTTTAAATGGGGGGGTGGATACAACGATCCATTCCTTTATAATCAGAATTGATGATATTAATGATACGCCAGGTTGCACCCTGGGAATTGATCCAACAGTACTTGAAGATTCAACAGCAAATAGTATTACTGCCTGGGCGACAGATATCACACCTGGTAATAAATACGAACTGGAGCAGTCTGTTTCATTTTCCATTACCAACAATAATCCCAATTTATTTGTCAATCAGCCATTCATAGACAATGTAACTGGAGATCTCTCATATACATTGGCTGCAAACGCCTTTGGAAGTGCCACTGTTACTGTTGTTACATTTGATGATGGCGGTACTGCCAATGGCGGAATTGATCGCATTACAGATACATTTCTCATTACTGTTCTGCCTGTGAATGATCCCCCTGATTTTGGGGTTGGACCGGATCGAACACTTCTTGAAGGTCAGGGAGAAACCTATACTGCCTGGGCAAGCGCTCTGACACAGGGGGCATTCAATGAAACCGATCAACAATTGTCTTTTTCCATAACAACATCCTGTCCTGACTGTTTTTTATCACAGCCCTTAATATACACTGCTACTGGAAATCTTTGCTATACCTTGTCAGCAAACCACAACGAAAACATCACTGTATGGGTAACACTGATAGATGATGGTGACACAATCAATGGCGGTGTGGATAGAATCACAAAAACTGTTTCAATTAATGTTATACCGGTGAATGATCCGCCGGATTTTGCCATTGGGCCTGATCGTGAAGTTCTTGAGGGCAGCTCAGAAACATATACTTCATGGGCAACCTCTTTAACACAAGGTGCATTTAATGAATCAGATCAGCAGTTATCATTTCTAGTGACCACTTCATGCCCAGATTTTTTTGTAACAGAACCAATAATATACACATCTTCCGGAAATCTGACATACACCCTTTCTGCGGATGCATTTGGTATTGTTACAGTATGGGTAGCTATAATGGATAATGGTGGTACAGCCAATGGCGGATCAGACACTGTCACACACTCTTTTTCCATAACAGTAGTAAATGTCAATGACCCACCAGGATTTACACCAGGAATCAGTCCAACAGTACTCGAAGATTCAATCAATAATACAATAACAGGATGGGCAACAAATATTACTCCGGGTAATGATTATGAACTTAGTCAATCCTTATCGTTTTCTTTAACCAATAGTAATCCTTCACTTTTTTCTGTGCAACCATCCATTGATCCATCAACAGGAGATTTATCCTATACCCTGGCTGCAAATGAATTTGGCAGCGCAACAGTGACAGTCGTATTATCGGATAATGGCGGCACTGCCAATGGGGGAATGGATCGGATCACAGAAACCTTTGTACTTACTGTGCTGCCTGTGAATGATGTACCAGAATTTACTAAAGGCCCAAATCGATATATCCTTGAAGATAATGCGGAAACATATACACAATGGGCCACCAATATAACTGAGGGCGCTTTTAATGAAACAGAACAAAGCCTGTTTTTTTCAATAACGACATCCTGTGATGAATGCTTTGATTCAGCACCTGTTGTTTACACAGCAACAGGGGATTTATGTTATACATTGGCTGCGGACTGCAATGTGATGGTTACTGTTTGGGTGCGTTTATCTGATGATGGCGGCGTATTGAATGGAGGAATTGATACCATATCACAAACTTTTTTCATTTCCATTACACAGGTCAATGATCCGCCAAATTTTACAAAAGGCATCAATCCATCGGTTTTGGAAGATGCCAATGGCAATACTATCTCGGCCTGGGCGACAGATATCACACCTGGCAATAAATATGAACTGGCGCAGTCTGTTTCATTTTCAATGACCAACAATAATCCCGATCTATTTGTCAATCAGCCATTTATAGACAATGTAACAGGTGATCTTTCATATACATTGGCTGCCAACGCATTTGGAAGTGCCACTGTTACTGTTGTTATGTTTGATGATGGCGGCACTGCCAATGGCGGAATTGATCGCATTACAGATACATTTCTCATTACTGCCCTGCCTGTGAATGATGCCCCTGATTTTACAGTGGGCCCGGATCGAACAATTCTTGAAGGACAGGGAGAAACCTATACTGCCTGGGCGAGCAGTTTGACACAAGGCGCATTCAATGAAACCGATCAAGCATTATCTTTTTCCATAACAACATCCTGTCCTGCCTGTTTTCTATCACAACCTGTAATATACACTGCCACTGGAGACCTGTGCTATACATTGTCAGCAAATCACAACCAGGACATAACTGTATGGATAACACTGATAGATGATGGCGGCACAATCAATGGCGGAGTTGATAGAATAACAAAAACTATTTTAATCAATGTAATGCCAGTCAATGATCCTCCAAATTTCACCATTGGACCGGATCGACAGGTGCTTGAGGACAGTGCAGAAACATATACATCATGGGCAACGTCTATAACACAAGGGGCATTTAATGAGGCGGATCAGGA
>Ga0272440_1002867_pt1 | contig 13212 bp, 8 predicted proteins | sample SSMMMBAug17_FD_192440 | JGI IMG/M metagenome (GOLD analysis project Ga0272440, IMG submission 192440) | Marine sediment archaeal communities from Little Sippewissett salt marsh, Falmouth, MA, United States - SSM-MMB-Aug17 | ecosystem: Environmental > Aquatic > Marine > Wetlands > Sediment ...
TCATGCCTTATTATTTATTGCAAATTACCAATCCCTTTATTATATTCATTTATGGCTAATGGCTAAGAGAAAATGTTCGACTTTTTGGGAATGCGCCTCATTCAATAGGGCGTATCCAAAGGTTGGAAGAAACAAACTTGTTTCCCCCATTCGTTGAATGCGCGTCATTCAATAGCTTTTATCGTTTTATGGGGATCTGAATAACAAACTTGCACCCTTCACCTGGCGTACTTGAACAAGTAATTGTTCCACCAAGATTTTGAACGACCAGGTTATACACAATATGAAGTCCCAGGCCAGTTCCACCTTTACCACGTTTTGTGGTAAAGAATGGATCGAAAATTTTAGACAAAATTTCAGGCGAGATGCCTTTGCCATTATCAGAATACTGAATTACTAAAAATGCATTCTTACACGAAATCTCAAATATCATTTCACCATTTTCAATATTTTCAAACCCATGTATTAAGGAATTCATGATAAGATTTGACATGACCTGATAAAAAGCACCAGGATAAGTAATTATTTCAATATCATCAGGACAGTTTACAGATATTTTATGGTCAGTGCGTTTATACTTTGGCCGCATACTGACCAGTATTTCGTTCATGTAGTTATTGACATTTATTTTTCGTTTTTGTTCATTCGATTGATCCACCGCCACTTGTTTAAAATTTTGGATCAGATTGGCTGCCCGGTTCAGATTCTTTAGTATTCCTACAGATGCTTCTGATGCGGTTTTTAAAAATTTTTCAAGGTTAGATCGTTTCATTGTGCCAGTCTGGTATTTTTTATTAAGCTCTAATGTTTTATATTCTAAAAAAGATGATTCTGTCACAGCGAGGCCAATAGGAGTGTTTATTTCATGGGCAACCCCTGCCACTAATTCTCCCAATGATGCCATTTTTTCAGATTCAACCAGTTGGTTTTGCGTTTCCTGAATCAAAGCCAGCGATGCTTTCAATTCTATGGTTTTTTGTTCAAGATCTTTATTGATTTTAAGAATTTGTTCATCAGCGTATTTCTTTTGCATGATAGTGATTAGACCTTGCATCAGTAAGGTTAATTGATAGGCATCATAATACGAATAATGATCTGTTTTATTGGCAGCACCAGCAATTAACATCAGATTATTTTCCTGAACAATTGGAATGATTAACAATCGAAAGACAGGAATGGTGGTTTGGGTTTTAATGCTGGTATAAGACATATTGTGAATGTCGTTCTCAATTCGATTGGATTTGGTCATAACGATATCGTGCCATTCAATCATACGGGTATCAGGAAATGTTACGTTTTCTTCTGAATCATATTTTAAATGCCCATCGATAGTTGACCAGGTATGTATTGATTTGACTTGCTCATTTGCATCGAAAAATACAATAAATCCTATTTCACTATTACTGTGTTGAACACTGGATTCCAGAGCGTATTCAATAACTGTTGGAATAGATTCTTTAACCATTTGATTCATGCTTAACAGTTTTTTAGCTCGGGATTCTTCGGATTTTAATCGTTGATTGGCTTCTGTGAGTCTGGACGTTCGTTCAATTACACGCAGTTCTAATTCTTCATTCAATGCATGCACTTCCATTTCAGCGCGTTTAAACTCTTTCATTGTGAGATGAAGTTTAGTGATCATTGTATTAAAAGCATCTTCTAATAATTTAATTTCATTTTGACCTTTAGAATTTATCTGAATGCGAGATTCTGTCAGATTGCTCCAGTTAATTTTTTTGATGGCAGATGTAAATTTTGCAAGGGGTTTTGCCAGGTGAATACGACCCACCCACAGGAAGAAAACCCAAAGAGCAATGGTTTTAATAATGGAGTTAACAATTAAAAAAAAGAATCCAACCTTTACTTTTCCCCATACAACTGAATTACTGGAATATATCTCTACTTTTCCCAATTTGATTTCCTGACCACGGTCATTGGTGTGAGATAATTCAAATTCATGTGAAAACAAGGATGAAAACAATTTTTGATGGGTTTCAATAACTTGAAAATTCCCTTGATCATCGACTTTAATATATTCTCCATCTTTATCCACAATAGTTCCAGCAGCACCAAAACGTACCAGACGTTCAACATCAAGCGTTTTGACACCTATGATGATGGGATGTTCCAGCATACCGTTTAAAATGGATTGTAATCGTTCCAGGTCTAATGTCCAGATAGTGTCTTCAAGGCCAGGCTCAAATGTTTTTTGTAGTATTTTTAACTCTTCAATAACACTGTTTTTAGTGTGATAATATTCTACTCCCATATGAACGAGCGTGACTGATAATGTGACAACAAAATAAATCGTAAACGTTATTTTTAAAAGACGAGTAACAATAGAGTGTTTCAATGGTACTGTTTGATAATTATGCATAAACCCTCTCTGAAAAGGCTTTTATTTGAACTAAAAAAATGATACGAACGCCTTTGTCATAATCTTTATCTGAAAATCTAACATTAGCTTAATAAAGGAGTTTATCAGATGTCAGACATTGTTGTAAAACCCGAACGTCCGGGTGGATTTCTTGACTTTTTACCATCGGATTACCTTGCAAGAGAAAAAATGCTTCAGGCTATTGAACACGTATTTCGATCATTTGGTTTTGATCCCATTGAAACACCGCGAATTGAATTCAAAAAAACCCTTGCAGGTGAAACCAGTGATACGGGAAAAAATATATTTCATATCAAACATACAGAAGATGATGAACCGCTGGCGCTTCCATTTGACCATACTGTTCCTTTTGCGCGAATACTGGCAGCCAATCCTTATAATGCCAGATCCAAAACCGGCATCAGACTTCCCTGGCGACGAATGGTTGTCGGTCCTGTTTTTCGTGCAGATAACCCACAGCATGGCAGATTTCGTCAATTTTATCAATTTGATGCTGATATTGCCGGTTCATCTTCCATGATGGCTGATGCTGAAATTATCGCGCTGATGGTTCAGACAATGACATCGTTAAATGTCTCTAAGTTCCGAATTCGCTTGAACAACCGAAAAATTTTAAACGGATTATCTTTCATATGCAAAATTAATGACCGACCGTCTGTTTCACAAAAAAATATCACTCAAGAAATAATGAGAATTTTAGACAAGCTGGATAAAATTGGCAAAGATTCCGTAATAAAAGAACTCAAACGTTCTCCAGAAACACCTGATGATCCAGCCCCAAATATTTCTGATGAAGCAGCATCAAAGATCATTTCTTTTTTAGACATACAGGGAACAAACGCTGAAAAAATAGAATCTTGTAAACAAATATTTCACGATTGTAAAATAGCAATGGATGGAATTACTGAATTGGAAACCATTTTAACGTATTTGGATGTCATGGAAATTCCATCAGATAAAATTCAGATTGATTTTTCAATTGCCAGAGGGCTGGATTATTATACAGGGCCGGTTATGGAAATGGAATTGATTGATGCCCCACAATTTGGATCTGTTTTTTCAGGGGGAAGATATAATAATTTGGTTAGCCGGTTTACTGGAAAAGAATTACCTGCTGTTGGCGCATCTATTGGCGTTGATCGTTTGTTTGCAGCACTTAGTCATTTAAAAACCATTGACAGGTCCAGGCAAACTGTCACCGATATTATGATTATTCGCATTGCAAAAGAGCGTGATACAGATTATTTAAAAATAGCGCATATACTGAGAGTTTCGGGCTTCAGAACTGAAATCTGTCTGATTGAAGATACGACATTTAAACGTCAATTTAATTTTGCCATTAGCCGAGGCGTTCGATTTGTCATCATCTGTGGTGACAATGAATTTGAAAAACAAGTGGTTCAGGTAAAAAATCTTGAAACTCGGCATCAGGAAGAAATACCTGTTGACAGGTTAGTTGAGTATCTGAAAGAACTGTTTTAATAATTTTGATGTTTACGATGAATGTTAATTTTTTCAGCTTTTGAAGCAGATTGATCATAGGAACCGATTCAATCATTTTTTGGTCATTACCATTTTTTGTAACTGGTCTCTGACAAAACGAGCTTTAAAAATATATAATTGCGTTTCCCAGGGTAAGTGCTTTTGCCATTTTGAAAATTGATACCCTTTTTTATTGATGAGATTTTTCAGGCGTGGTGCAGAAAAATTATATCCTGCAACCATCAATTTGAATATTAGTTCAGGGTTTTTATTGATGTGGTCAGGATTGACGATTGTTTGGAGTGGTGTTGCCTTGCTGAGTGTTGATAATTCAGAATCCAGATGTAACAATTGTGCCATGACAGCATTTGAATGATGCCGCATGCCCGCAAAAAAATCAGGTATTAACTCTGCTTTTGGGTATAATTTTATTAAAGACATATAAGATGCCTTTATGATCTGAGCCAGTCCATAAGCCCCTGATCGACTCATGGCATAATGATAGGATTGCTCTTCATTGGCCGCTAAATTGACCAATACTTTACGCATTTGCGATAACATCAATTTTTCTAATTTTTTTTCAGAAGATTTTTTGACTCCCAATAATATGCGATGACGTTTTTTCTTTTGGTACGCTAAAAATGGTAAGTAGTTGGCATAATCCATATGTTCGATCAGTAAAATGGTCATCACTACAATTTTGGTTTGCTCTGGTAACGCCTTATGAACCGGCTGGCCTGATGAAAATATGGACGGTACGTCTAATGAAGATATTTCAACATAAGCCTCATGAACTTTTTCGTGAATATAATTGAAACCATATTGAACCATTTCATCTGTATCAAGGTCTTTGTTGAAAGGTGTATTTACAACATGCTGAACGCTATTTTTTTTAGATTGTCCTGGCATATTCAATGGGAATGCAATGGCAGGAATTGAATATTTGCTATCAAAGGCGTTTTTAGCATTTGGAGAATATCCAACATAATACATTGTACCAGCACCAGTTCCAGACTCTTTCACTATAACCATATTGGTTTTTTTGTCTTTAAATGCATTGGCATCTTTTGGAAACTCAATGGGAATAAGACGATCGTTTTCCCTGTCATAAGTAGCAATAATGACTGAATTATGATCTGCATCTGATTCTGTAACCAGGCTTTGTAAAAAATTTTTGGCACTGTCCAACTGATCCAGCAGATTGGCAAGGTTTTCATTGTCCTGAGCTTTTTTTGATGGCGAACGTGGCTGGTACCGAATATCACTGTTGACAACATCAGAACATAATGGCGTAGCATATTTATCCAATCTAAGATTGTTTTTTGGTTTTTTGAACTCTTTTATGGATATAGCCACTTCTCTGGAGATGTTAATAACATCTGATTTATTACTGTTCAATGGTTCTAAAATTAAAGCATATTTGTCTTCAGAATCTTTTAAACGCACCACCCACAATTGCTTAATTAATTCTTTCCCATGAGATTTTTCTAAAATGTTACTGATTTCAAAATATTTCTCTTCAATGCCTTTTTGAGATCCGCCATAGTAAAAACAAACCACACATGAGGTTCCTTTTTTTTCTTTTTCAGGTGGAAGCGGGCATACCCAAAAAACGCGCTGACCATATACAGGATTGACTGTAGAAGACACAATTGATTGAGATGCTGATACAATACCCACTGGAATAAAAGGGACGATGTGTCCATTTAAGTGGTTTGCGCTGGAAATTTCTTGTGGTGAATCAGCAACAACAAAAACTGGTATCAACAATAATCCAATAATAAAAATGCTATATCGCATAAATCCCTGTCATTTTAACAATTTTGCCTCTTTAAAATATTTCAGAGCGCCAGGATGAATGGGTGCCGTTAAGCCCTCTATCATATAGCGAGGTGAAAGGTTCTTATAAGCCGGGTGAAATTGTTTAAATTGTTTGATTTTTGTAAATATTTCTTTTGTTATGATATAAATAGCATGTTCGTTTATTTTTTCGGATGTCATTAATATTGATTTTACGCCAAAAGTTTTAACATCCGGATGATTGCTTTGGGATGGATACAATGACACCGGAATGCTGGTTTCAATATAATATGGATATTGTTTAAGAATTGGCTCAACATTTATTACCGGAATAAACCGTACTTTTGCCTTTCCCGAACAAATGGCATTGAAAAAGTCTGTAGGATGCCCTGCGGTAATAAAGGCAGCATCCAGTTGGTTGGAATGGATCAATTCCGGAACTTTATAATCTTCATGTCCAAATGCATGAATGTCATTGTCAATATTGATTCCCTGATTTACCAGAGCATGTATTGCATTTTGATGTTGACCTGAATTGGGATGACCGAGATTTACACGCTTGCCTTTAAGATTTAAAATACAGGTTATGCCAGAACTCTCTGAGGCGATCACAGTTACGGCCTCTGGATGAATACCAAAAATAGCTCTAAGCTGTGAGTTAGGTTTATTTTGCCAATCCTGAGTTCCATTAACTGCCTGATACAGCCTGTCTGATTGAGCCAGCCCAATTTCTAATGTCCCGGATAGAACATTCTCAATATTGTAGACAGAGCCAGATGTTGATTGAACATTCAATCGTAATCCTGTTTCTTTGCTTTGAATGTTAACAATATTTGCAATGGCACCACCGGTCAGATAATACAAGCCCGTAATATCACCTGTTCCAATGGTTAGATAGATATTTTCTTCACAAAAAGGTATTTGGGTAAAAATCAATTGAATGGTAACAATAAAGAATACTATTTTTTTCATTTTTGATAATCCATTTGTGCTGACAATAATTGTTTTAAACGGTCAATTTCTTTTAAAGCCTCTTCTTTAGCTTTTTTTTCCTGTTCCAAGATTTTTATAGCATTATTTTTATCCTGAATGGCTATTTCTTTTTCTTTGAGAATGTTTTGATAATCTACCTTAACATATGATTGATAGATTTTATTTTTATACAGTAATTCAGGGTCAGGTCGTAGATACAAATCTTTTACTCTGAATTGAAAGCCGGGTAAGACACGGGATTGAATAACACCATTTTTCGGTTTTATTGGTTTATAGTATTGATTTTTTTTACCTTTGTTCACCAGTCTGTAAAAAGCCGTATGCGTTTGTCTCGAATCAATGATATAATATTCAGTTACATTTCCACCACAATATTCTTCTTTTTTGACAACAGTATCTTTATAAACATACTCTTTTTTGGTTTCTGATAAATATTCAATGCATAAATCATAAATTCCACCATAAGAGCAGTCCTGATCCTCCATTTGTTCAGAATTTGAGTGCAGAATAAGAGAATAGTCAGGTTTTCTAATGCTTTTTTTATGGGGCAAATCTAAAACAAAGCCTAATTCAGATTTGACCTGACGGGCAATAGGGTTTGCATTCAGGTAATGCAGGACGAGTGTTTCGATCCACTGTTTTATCAAATCAGAAAGGGACGTTGGCATTTCTTTTTCCTCCAATATTCCATTATTCCATTCGTAGTTGAAATCAGGGTCTTCATAATATTCATCCCAATATGTTTTTTCAGATACATATAAACCGTGCTTTGACTTGGGAATATCCGTTTGTTCTGAGATGTCTGTTTTTAAAAAATTTGCAGAATAATCATAATGATCTGGATAATATAGGCTATCGACCTGTTTTGCAGTAACGGGTTCTTGAAGTTGTGTTATCATGAGGTGCCCTCCTTTTTCGTAGCGCTATCTTTATGATAAAGATGAACATCCCTCTGCGGGAAAGGAATGACAATATTATTTTCTTTGAACTGCCGATCTATTTCAAAGCGAATGTCTGTTCGTGTTGAAATACTGAAATCCACATGCACCCAAATGCGAATTTCAAATATCAACGCACTGTCTCCAAAGTCTGTAAAAACAACATCTGGTGCGGGTATTCGATAAACACGTGGATGCTTATTGGCAATATTCAATAAAATTTCTTTTACCTTGTGAATGTCTGATCCATAAGCAACACCAATGGTTATGGTGCGACGAATTTTTGGGTCTTTAAAGCTCCAGTTGGTCAGTCGGTTGCTGATAAATTCTGAATTTGGAATAATTAATGCTGCATTGTCAACGCTTTTGACAATTGTTGAGCGAACGTTTATTTTTTCAACACTCCCCCATATGCCATTGACTTCAACCCAATCTCCCACTTGAATTGGCCGTTCAAATAATAATATCAATCCACTGATAAAGTTGTTAAAAATATTTTGAAGACCAAATCCAAGACCTATTCCCAAAGCGCCAAAGGCAACTGTTAATGATGTTGTACTGATTCCAATGGCATTGAGTGCAATGATTGTTCCGAAAACCCAGAATGAATATGAAGTTATGGTTGAAACTGTATCTTGGATTCCTTTGGCCATACCACTGTTGGCGAGCATTTTTTTCAGAATGGTTGATCGCCAGATTTTGACAATCATATGCGTGAAAATAAGAATTAAAAATGAATACACAAAACCTGGAAGACTAATTTTCATACCGCCCACTGGGATAGGATGATTCAAAATATTAAATAAATTAATAATTGTTTTAACGGTTACACCCCAGGCAAGAAGAATTGAAACCAGTGATATCAATCCCCACGCCAAAAAAGAGATTCGAATAAATGTCCATTTTATGGTTTGACGTGTGTTTTGTTGCGCATCATCAGAAGGTTGAAATGGTAAAATTTTGATATTTAATTCTTTCACCAGCATAAATATCAGTATTGACCATAGAAGAACGACGAGAAACCGTGCCCATGAAATTTGCCAGTAAATAGACAATTCTGAAAAAGCAGATAACTCCATCAACAGGCTTGTACAGACAATACAATTCATGCTGATTGCAAAGATTCGAAAGCGAATTAATCGGATTCGATTGTTTTGAAGTCCTTTTTCGTTTGATTTAAAAAATATTTTCCAGGCAATGGCAACAGTGACGAATAAAATAATTTCAAATAGTATTCGCAAAATGAACAATAAAAGTCCTGAACCGTCCAAAGAAAAAAATACAGTCATATAGGTAATAAATGACATGCGAACGGCCAGTATGAACATAAATATTATTTTATAATTGGCTGTTGAAATTGTAAACATCTGATCATCTTGTTGTCCCCAAAATTTAGAAGCATCTAATATCCATCGTGTAAAAAGCCACATAATTAAGATATTCTTAGTATATGAAACAGCGATGATTGGTGAATATAGAAAAAAACACATGATAATAAATAGAATTGTTACGCCCATCAGTATAATAGATTTTGTGAACAAATGAAGTGCAAATTTGCACCAGAAATAATCACCCGAAAGTTGCAATTTTTGTGTAAGCCTTTGAAAAAGACGTTTCAGTTGGAAAAGAATGGCAAAAATAAAAAAGAAAACGACCAGCGAGGTATACATAAAAATACCATATGCTTGCCAGAGATCATTGTAATAAGATTTCCAAAAATGACTGGATAGGAATGATTTCCATTTTGAGACAATCATGACGCATTCTGTTCGAATTTGACGATAGAGTGATAATTGCGAATTAAACGTTTTTCTTTTGAATAGCGCTTTGGTACGTTTTTCGTTGATATAGGACTGACATTTAGTTTTAAAATTTTGATAGGTTATCTTAATTTCAGTATATTTTTGGGATTGTTCATTGTAGATGGTTTTGATTTTTTCTAAAAGAAGCAGTTTGTCTTCTAATATAAGCGTCAGTGTTTCCAGATTCTCGACAAGAATTTCAGGAACAGTGAGTTTATCCCCCTTTTTTTCAATAGATATTTCTGATAATTGTTTTTTATTGGTAGCGTGTCGTTCGGATGTTTGTGAATATAATTGATTGACAGATTTCAATTGGCTTTTTAATTTATCCACTTGTTCGTCAATTTGATAAATCACTGAATTAGCTGAAATGTATGTCCGTTCAAGTTCTTTAATCTGAGTGGTTTCCATCGCCAAAAGATTGGTATAGGATGACAACTGAATTTTATAGTCATTATAGGATTTTTCATTGTTTTTTTGATCATTTTGGGCTTGAATGAATTTCGTTTTCAGTGCAACAAGATTCTTTTTTTCTTCCTGAATAGTATTTTCTATTGACTTACAGAGTTCAATATATTGAATTTGATCTTTGTATTGCTGAATAACGCCAGTATTTGAAGTAACTGTTTCAGATGAAGTCTCTGTCAGCGAATCATTTTTGTTATTTTGTTTGTTGTCCTGGGCATGTATAAAGGTAATCCCTAAAATGTAAACCATAATGAATGATAAAATACGAATTTTTTTCAAAACAAAAACCTCTTTAGTTTGATCAATTATCAACTGTTGTTATTTGACAACAGTTAACCTCAAAAGGAGTTAAAATGAAACCTATTAGTCTTAATGAAATCACCCCTAAAACCATTATTCAAGGCTTTCATGGAAAATTTGTTCATACAGAAAGCACTACCCTGAGTTTTTGGGATATTGAAGCTGGCCATGATTTACCAGAGCATTCACATCACCACGAACAAACAACCCTTGTTCTGGAGGGAACATTTCAATTAACATTGGATGGTGAAGTATTAACTTTAGAAACCAACCAGCTTGTAAATATACCATCCAACAGTGTTCATTCAGGAACCGCTGTGTCAGATTGTAAAGTCATGGACGTTTTTTGTCCAGTTCGTGAAGATTATAAATAATTATCTTATTTTTTTGATTTCGTCAAAAAAAAGAATGTGTTTCAATCAATATCTATAGTTTTGTTTATATTCGTTTTCATATATAGGTGATTTTGGGAAATAAATATACCCGGTATAATCCAAATGCCGGAGATAAGTTCGTAGAGACAAGGCATGCCTTGTCTCTACGTGCTATAGCCACGAAACGTACAATTGTAAATGGGGAACTTTTTTTTCAATTGTTCCTAAAAAAACATAAGGAATTATAAGATGCCTCAAAAAGTTATGGTTGCCGGAGCAACCGGTTATATTGGTGTAAGAGTTTGTCAAATACTTTATCAAAAAGGATACGAACTTATCGCTCTTGTCAGGCCACAAAGCGATAAGTCATCGATTGAAAAATGGATCAACAAATATATCGAAGGAGAACTTCACAAAAAAGAGGACATCACTGATATCATTAAGTCTGCACAAAAAGAAAATATATCATATTTCATTGCATGCGTAGGTGCTGTTAATTACCATCATCATTACGAGCTTTCCAAAACCATCAATGTTGAAACAGCAAAAAATATTATTGATATTACATTTTCATTACAAAAATCAGATAGTTTCGAAAAATTAGTATTTATTGGCAGTATCGCTTCAAGGGGCTTTTTATCAATACATCCAAATCCTGATGAGTATATTGATGAAAGCAGAGATTATTATGTAAAGAATCAATCGGTCTATTCAGATGTAAAAAAAGAAGCCAAAACTGTTGTGCAAACGGCAATCAGAAACCAAAATCTTAAAGCACTTATCATTGAGCCAGGATCATTGGTGGGAAAGGCCGTTGGAAATAAAACAACAACCAGTATTGGACTAATCAATAAAGTTATCAATGGTTTTCCGGTTTTAGGTGGAGGTGCCAGCTTTATATCTGTCTATAAAGTGGCTGAAGGCATTGTCCTTGGAATGGAAAAAGGCCGTATAGGAGAAACTTATTTATTAGGTGGTGAAAACTTGACGATGCGGGAGTTTGCTTTTCTTGTTAAAAAGTGCCATCAACACTATTTCCCTAAAAGATTTTTGGATATGATTCCGGTTCTTATTATTCCTGAAAAATTGTCCTATCTATTGGGATATTTTAATATCTTTTTAAATACACAACAGGCACTATTGGGAAATGCATTTCATTACATTAACGATACAAAAGCCAGAAAAGAGTTAGGTTATACTCACACAAAAAAAGATTTGGAAGAAGCCATTATTGAAACATTTTTAAATGATGAAACAACTGATAATATAAATGATTATTGACATGGTTGTGGAAAGGCCATAATAAGTACCAAAGTAAACAAGCGGGTTGACACCTCCTTTTTTTATTGGTTCAAATCTTGTATTAATGCTATAGACACATGTTTTATGATAACCATGGAGATATGATTTAATATGAAAAAGTACATATATTTATTTTTTTTATTCAGCTTATTTTTTTTAATAGGATGTGGAGATGATGAGTACAGACTTCATCTGACCATTGATGGTAAAGGCATTATCTCATTAAATGGGACTCAATATGAAGAAAGCACAACAGTAGACTATGAATATAATGATGTCGTTACAGTTGCTTATGATGCTACCACATACGATGAGTGGGAATTTGTATCCTTTAGCGGAGATTTGACCGGTTCATCGAATTCTCAGCGGCTGACTATAAATGAAGAAAAATATGTTACAGCAACGTTTCAACTGGAAAACTCAGTTGCAATTGATGGATATGTCAAAGACACCAACAGCACTGTTCTTGAAAATGTCATTGTTTCCTCTGGAACATCTGATGACAATAAAATAACCTCAACGACATCTTCAACTGGATATTATCAATTAAAAAATATTCCTGTACCTTCAGATAAAAAAGTATATGTGACATTTCAACGATCAGGCTATGAGGAAAAAACGATTTATTTCTACAAAGAAAAAGCTGAGACAAGACTCGATGACGTTGAAATGTCTCATTTGTATGAATTAACAATTATAAATGATTCATATAATAAAGGCAGTTCTTCACCGGTTCCAGGAACTTATTCATTTATTGAAAATGAAATTAAAAGCATTACGGCTGTTTATTCAACTGTTTTACTGTTTAACCAATGGTCTGGAGATGTGCCTTCCTCTGAAAATGCTTCTTCTGTTGGCATTTCAATTACAATGGATAAAAATCGGACAATTGTCGCAGAATTTTTAGAATTAACCACTTGCTCAATACATCTTCACTGGAATCCAGTGCAAGGAACGGTTTCTCAAAATCCTTCTGGAATTACACAAGCTTCAGGAACCTCGGTTACTTTATCTTGTACGCCAAAAACAGACTACAATTTTAATTCATGGATAAATCAAACGGGAAACATTTTTTCCAGTAACCCACTAACTATATTATTGGACAGCAATTCTGACTACACGTGTACATTTGCCGAAAAAACAAATTCGTTAACAGTTTCTATCACGGGGCAGGGTATTGTAAAAAAATCGCCTGATTTATCAGCGTACCCCCCAGATTCTCAAGTACAATTAACGGCTATTCCTGCTCAAGGATGGAAATTCAGAAAATGGGGGGGAGATATCGACAGTACTGATCAGAAAACAACCATTACGATGGATACTAATAAAGCGATTGAGGTTTTGTTTGAAAAACC
>Ga0272440_1002868_pt1 | contig 13211 bp, 11 predicted proteins | sample SSMMMBAug17_FD_192440 | JGI IMG/M metagenome (GOLD analysis project Ga0272440, IMG submission 192440) | Marine sediment archaeal communities from Little Sippewissett salt marsh, Falmouth, MA, United States - SSM-MMB-Aug17 | ecosystem: Environmental > Aquatic > Marine > Wetlands > Sediment ...
AATTTCAGTTCAATAGCCAATGTCAGAGGATGTCAAAATATACCTTTTAAAATTTGTTTACAATCGAACTTCTAAAACAATCTACATTTTGTTATATCATCTGAACACACAAAATTGGGAGGATAACAACAAGGTCAGCGGTGAGCGTCAGCGAATCCGCTGAACCGTTTGGTTATGTAAAATGTGTTTAACGCGGTGCCTGTCAATCGAAGGTCACAAACTCAATGAAATTTGACAGTAATGAACTTAAAGCTCGAAATTTGAGTTTGAAATAATTAAGTAAGGTGTCACCTGAATCTGTTGGTTATTCAAAAGTTCAAATATTTTATTGTCTCGTTCATTCTCTCGATCAAGCTCTTTCTGTATCATTTGAAACAGTTGATTTGCTAATTCTGGTGAATCACTGCTCATTTGTTTTATTTCATTAATTGGAAATTTGAGTTGATCATTCTTATATTGAATCGCTTGTGTTAAAAACAAATTTAGCACAGAAGATGTATCTTCTGGAATATATAGTAATTCTCCAATTTTTGATTTATCTTTTTTGTTTTTATCAGTCATGAAAGCCCTAAATCTGTAATTTGTTTTTTTGAGTTAAGTTTATCTGCTATTTTAGAAAAATTACCCCCAATTCTAAGAGATGCATTATTTCGAAATAGCAAAGCTAATAACAGAGTATTGTCTTGTTTCCTTTTAACATAGTTGGTGCCATTTATGTCATAAGCTCTATTCATACCCTTAAGAAATGAAAACATTTTTTTTGATAATTCCATTTTTTTCCTTATTACTTTTTAAGGAATTGGAAATATTTAAGTCATAGTTTTTCTCTGAATTAAGTAATTGTAGAGAAGATTTTACAGATCAAAAACCGGCAAGTTATTTATTTCCAATTCCTAAATAAAATTATAATTTTTTAGATAACTCATCAAATCTATTTTTAATTTTTTCTAACCACTTATTTGATGGAACTCCATAAGGCCTAAATTTTTCCATACGACCTTCATCTTCGTTAAAATACAATGCTCTGTGTTGAGGAAGTTTTTCAGCTTCGGTTGAATCGATAAATGTTAAAGAATCATCTTTAGTCATATGAAAAGCAATCTTTAAATCAAATTCTGGTAAGACTCTTCTATCAAGGAATCTATTCAAATTTGTTACAGTATCGCACCAAATCAAGGTATGAATGCCAAAGTCAGGTCCATCAATTATTATTTTTTGATATTTTGAACTAACAGATAAATCAGTTTTAGTTGAATCAAAATCAAGAGAACTTGAAAAAGGATCTTCTTTTTTTAGTTCTCTGGCTTTTTGAAGCCCAATTATTACCAAATAAATTTCTGTTTCTTGTTTTGTACCTTCATTATCAAGTCTATTTTCTAATTCTTCATAGATTTTAGAAATATATTCTTGAGTGTTTCTTTTTTTTCCATAATTTATTGTATGAGGTAATATTTCTGTCAATTTAGAAAAATAATCAACCTGTTGATCATTAGTTAAAGTGTATTTAAGAATGTAAAAAATTGCTGATTTTGGTGAATGGTATGCACTAAGAGTTAAGATATTCATAAATAATGTATTACTCGAATTTATTTCGTTTTTTCCAACCATTAACAGGTTACTTCCATTTTGACGCCGAAAAACAGCATTTGAAGCATCTTTTATAGCTACTGGCTCTCCAAGCCAAGTAAAATATTCTTGTTTAGAATGTATCTGCCATTGTGGATTTATTAATATTTCATTTAATGAAGATGAAGTCTCTGGATTGGAAGGAACGTTACCTTCAAAGACTATCTGATTTATAGGAGGCCAACACTTTAATTTTTTAGATTTTTTCACTATTTCATTTAAATACTTACTTTGATTTTCATCATCTATCCAAGCAACTTGAAATAAATTGTTTCCTTCAACTAAACCATTAGATGCATTATAAATAGCTTCTCCAGGGCGTGATAAAAGTCTTGCTGCAGGGTTATCATCACTCAATATTAATCGAGAGTCTGCTTCGCTGCATTGCAATGATATTCTTACAGCAATTTGGTCAATCGTACTTCTTGATAAAGTATATGTGCCTGCAAGTGTCTGAGAACCTAATAAAACGTGAATTCCAAATGCGCGACCTTGACGGACTATTCTATCTAAAACTTGTGATGCTGTTCTGGCAATATCATCTTCTTCAATAAAGAATTCCTGAAATTCATCTACAAGGAATAGAATTCTAGGCATTATTTTGCGGTGTTTTCGTTTATAATCTTTGATATTGTCAACTCCTATACCACGAAATAGATCACCACGTTTAGTCAATTCATCATTAAGACCCTTTAAAGCACTTAAACCAAATTCACGTTCACTATCAATTGCAATTACCTTAGCATGTGGAATTTGGTAATTTGCATAAACTTTAAACTCAACACCTTTTTTAAAATCAATCATGTAGATTATTAATTCAGAGGGACTATATTTAATAATTAAGTTTGTTATGATAACATGAAGCAAGGTTGATTTACCTGAACCTGTTTTGCCTGCAATAATAGCGTGTTGAGACGTTCCCTTACCTAAATCAAGGTTTAACACTTTATTCGCACCAAACATACCGATAGGAGCAATAATGCCTTCCGAAGAATCCGAATTCCAGATATTTTTATCATATAGTCCAGTTATGCTTAAAATTTTTTCCATAGGTACTTGTACTTTACTTTCCTTTAATGCATCAATTCCAACCTGCTTAATTATTGATGAAAACTCGCTACTCTTTGGTGGCATTTCTAATTTCAGAATACATGATCGCAAGCCAGGATATTCATAAACAAATTCTTCTTGTACACTGTTCCATTTAAATTCGATCATAGCATCTTCTGAATAGTTAAAAGTAAATTCTCTAGGGAGTTTTTTAGAATTGTCATACTGTAAAAAAGTATAAACACCACATTTAGGACCACTTTGTAAAATACTTGTTAAACGCTTAGCAGATTCTTCTGTAAAGTTTACAGGAAAATTCATGATAACAAGAATTCGGTATGGTTCCGCGATCTCAACAGCATTTTTATTATATTCTTCAATATTATCAAATTCATTTCGTAAATATTTTTGAATAACAATCTGCATATGCTCTGTTAAATCAATAAGACATTTTTCAATATGATTTTGCTCAGTCCATACCTTTGACCCTATCATTTTTGAATCATAATCTTCAAGATGTAGAAATGGAGAAACATTCTTTCCTAAACCAACTGGGTCAATGAATGTAAAATATAACTTTCCAGGAGGAATGTTAGACATTAACTTTAGAAGTATACATTGTAAAGAAAAGGCAGAAATAGAAAGTCCTGAATCTTCAGCATTAAATATTATAAATTTATTGGAAAGAAATTGAATGAGAGCTGGTACTTCAAATGTATGATTGTTTATTGTCTTGGACAGTGTGCCAATAGGTATATATAAAGGTGTATTCTTAGAATTAATTGTTAGATGACCTGGTTTATATGATATACTTCTTTGAGATATTGTTAGTTTTAAGGCTGAAATCTTATTTTGCAATTCTGTTAGACTTTTTTGAAATGTATTCTCAATATTGACCAAATTATTTTGTAATTCTGATCTCAATTTATCAACCTTTGTTTGAAAAGTATTCTCAATTGTTCTATTTTTAGCATGCAGATCATTCCTATATTCGCTTAGTGAAGATTCATAATCAACGTCGACCTTGTGAATATTTTCTAACAAATTTTTTTCACATCTGTTCTTTTTTTGTTCGAAATTTAATTGTTTCAAACTGGTTTTGAAATCATTCTCTGTTTTCGCTAAAATTGTTTGATATCTTGTCTCTTCGATACGATGTTCTTCTGGATAATAATTTTTTAATATTTCGGTATTAGCTTTTATTGCGGCTACAGATACTGATAATTTTTTTTCTAATGTTGATGTTGACAACGAAGTCGTGGATTTCTTTAGAGTATCAAATATACCACCAGATTGACCTGACTCTTTTAATGTTTCTAATATAGATTCGTTGGTATTTTTTACTGTTTCTATAAATTCATTGTTACGTTGAACTATTCGAATAATAGCTACTATTGGAGAACCAAAACTGAATAAACTTGAAGATATTTCACTATTGAAATATTTATAACTTTTTCTATTAGTTTTTAATATATTCTCAAAATCTGAGTTAATGATATCCATTTCATTTTTATAACTATCGTTAATTTTATTGATGTGATTTTCATAAGTAACTTGATCTTTATTTAGTTGGCTTTTAAAATTATCATTTTCAATTCTTTTACGATTTTCTATCCATTCTAGTTCTTCTCGTTTTTGTAACACATGTTGATCATTTTTTAAAATTCTATAATAACGATAAGATAAAATAAAATATATTATACTCACAATACAATATTGATAACTGAAGGATAGTTGAATTAAAGTTGGCTCTTTGCTGTATTTTATAAATGATAAAAAAAATAAACAAGTTAAAATAAAACAAGATAAGGAAACAAACAGTATTTTCTTTTTTAGTATCTTTTTGTAATAAATGGAGTAATCTTCACTTCTTTTAAAGTCTTTCATTTTTTCAATTTCGTTTATGCTAATTTGTCTTTTTTTTTCTGTTTCATTAATTATACACTGTCTTTGTTTTTCAATTTTACTAATATTAATCAGCCTTTGTTTTTCTGTTTCATTTATTTTATCTTGTTTTTGCTTTTTTATTTCCAATTCATTTTCAATACACGTTATTACATTCTTAAGATTTTTTTCAAATGAGGATTGTTTTGTTGATTTAATATCTTCAACTTTTCTTTCATATTCTTTTGTTAAGTTTGCCTTATTTTTTGAGTATTCTTTTTCAATGATATTTACTTGTTCAACATGTATAGTTTTACATTTAGCTATTTCTTTTTCCTTTTTTAACTCAAGATTCTTTATTTTTTCTTTAAAATTTTGTTTTGATTCACTTAACTTCTTTTTATAATCTGTGGTGATGATTAATTCTTGATCTTTGAATTTATCTTTAATGGGCTTTTCAGAATCTTTTTTTCTATTAAATATTTTAGAAATTTCTTCAAATATATAGCTTTCTCGTTCAATTAAACTTTTGTCTTTCATTATTTTTTTCCTCGTGGGTTGTTTAAATTTTCTTTAAGCTCCAAATTTGGCTTAATAATAAATTAAATTTCACAGTAGGTAAAAATAATTATCAATATTAAGCATAAGAAAATTACAATAATTCAAAAATTATCATGATATACAAACATTTTTTTTATTACTCTATCCAAATTACCTAATGCTTGTACAGTTGAGTCTAATTCTTTATGGATATAATCTAAATAATTATCTTGAAATCTATATCGAATATTATCTATCCATGCATCTTCCGTCATTTTCCATTTTTTATTCAACATAAAAACCTCATCCTGTATTTTTTTTTGTTCGAAATTGAATGATATTAACATTTTTGGAGTCCTTTATCAATTTTGTTATCATTCATTATTATTAACATAAAACCTATTGATTAGGAAAATGTTTGGCTGAATTTCTTTTAACTTCTTCTGTATTTCATCACCATGATTTGTGGAGTTGATATAAATTAATGTTTTATAATGTTCATACTCTTTTTCTTCATAGTCATTCTCATATTTATTAAAATTAGCCTGTAGTGTAATACTTTCAGCAAAGTGCGTTTTATGAAGCGTATAATAAGTTCCACCTTTATAATGACTATTACGCATCTGAAAATTGTTTCCAAATATAGATATCATGTATGATAATAATTTTTCTAAATCAGGCTCTTCTACTCCATAGACATCATTGATTTTCATCTTTCAATTTCCTCCTAACCTAACTGATTATTTCAATATATTGATCTATTTCATCTTGATATGAATTACATATTGATCGGTCTATTATTTCATTTTTTGATCTGTAAAGCATAAAGTTAACAGGTCTTTTACATAAGTCTGACAATTGAGCCATAACTTTTTCTATTTCAAGCTTAATTGCTATGTAAAAGTTATTATTATCAATTAGAATTCTTGGCTGATTATTGCTACCTCTAATTTTTAATCGTAAATTTTTTGCTTTATTAAATAATGACAGACTTGCAATTGCTACATCGTAATCACTTTTTTCATCAAAAGGCTCGCCTGTATCGAACTTCGTGCCGATTACAGATGATCCCTGCATTATAGCACAAACATCTGAATAACCTGCTTGTTTAAATCCAGAAACAAGTAATTCTTTGAATATTAAATAGTCATCTTTGCTTTCAAATCCCAATGGAATTCTATCTAAAGGTATTGTCGTAGTGTTTTTTTGTTTATCACCTAAAAATAATTGGTCAAAGGATTGAGGACTAATAGAGACACCAACATACCGAATGAGTTTTTCAACGATATTGTCAAGAAATCTAATAGCAGAAACCAATTCATTTTTTAACATTCTATCAAGTTTAAATAATTGAGATTGAATAATATCTACTTCTTTTTCGATTATTGATTTTATTTTTATAAAATCTCTTAGCTTGTTTTCTGATTCTCTAAGATGCCTTAAAGCTTCATTTAACTTCGATTCATAATAAGAACAACCATCTCTTCTGTTATCCAAACAACGGTACAATGCATTCTTTGCGTAGTTAACTTCATGGGTTGCATTTTCTACTTGACGTTGCCAATAACTTTGTTTTTCGTTTAACCAATTTCGTAATTGTTGTATTTTTATCTTTATTGATTGGATTATACTATATACGCTAAAATCCAATTTTTTTAAATGCAACTTAAAGTCATTGATTGCATCAATAGATTTAACATTTACTGATGACATAATATTTTCAACGCTGATTTAAATATTCATTCAAACGCATTGCTTTTTTTTGTAAAAAAGGAATATGTTCATCAGCTATTTGTAAAAAATTCTGAATTACTTTAATTGTTTGCAAAAATTCCTGTGCAAACTTATGATGTTCTTGATCTCTCCATGTTGACCCTAAATTCTTAAACTGACTGTTAAGCTGAGAACAACTTTGACGTAATTGATTATTAAAAGCTTTTAAGTTGTGTGAAAAGCGTTCAAGATCAACAGGGTCACCTATTGCTTGTGGCATAAACTTATTCCTTTCTTATTTATTGGCAGTTGAGAAGCATTGCAAGCATAAGCCAACGCCAATTGATTGAATTATCTAACAACAAATTTTGTATATTAACCAGAAGAACAATTTAAATATTTGTCATAAAATCATACCTTTCATCAATACTCACTAAGAATTTCTAATATTTTTCTTGTTTAGTTTGATTTCAGCACAATAACCAGTGACCAAGTTTTTGGCTACTTGCTTTTTGTATTTAATGGACTCCAAGTTGCGTTTAGATTTTAGTGGATATTTGTTCATCAAGTTTCGCTCATCTGCCGATTTCAGTGGATTCTGCTCCTTGCCTTTTTATGTTTTGTTGGATTTCAGCTCAATAGCCGCTGTCAGTGGATTTCAAAATCATTCTTTTAAAATTTGTTTAATATCGAACTTTTAATAAAATCTATATTTTGTAACACAGTTTAAACAGTTTAAACGTACAAAATTAGGAGTATAACGATATAAATAAGCGGCCTCGTCCGCTTGATTGTTTGGTTATTGAATATTTAATATTATATTTATGCTGAAATTACTGGTGAAATTGACTTATGACCTTGGTTGAATATCAAAATTAACAGTGTTCGTTATTGCACAGTATCTATCAACACACACTTGGGTAGATTTCAAGCCAAAAACCGATTGCGTGTTTGCTTAGCCACTTTACTTTTTGTTTAGTATTTTTACTTCTTCTATTCAGTTTTTAAGCATGATTGTATTTCTTGAAGAAATTCTTTTGCATATTGTACATATTCTTCAACCATATCAACTGATGGAATTTCAAAATCGACATAATCAAATTTTTGTCTATATTCGAAAGCTTTATTATAAACCTTTCCAAAATGTACAGGAATTGTACCTTTATGTACAAATTCTTTGTTAAAAAAACCTTTAACCTGCCCATGTTTTGAAAATGTTACATTTTTTGTAATAAGTAAAGCTTGTACTGCATAAAACATTGCATAATAGATTCTATTCATTGCAGAAGTAAGCATATTATTCTCAAACAATAGTTTGGCAGCTTCAACAGATTCCAGATATCTTTCCATTCTGTATTTAATTAATGCATCTTTGACATCTTTCTCCATTTAAACGACAACTCCTTCTTGAAGTATTTTTTGATAAACAGGTGTCCACAAGTATTTACCCTTTAATTTTCTATCATCAAAAACAAAAATATCAATTAAACAATTATGTTTCAATTCAATTTCATAAGCTAAGTCAAAAATCCCCTCTTCAATTATCCTATCTGCATTTATAATACGGACAAATATATCTATATCTGAATGTATATGTCTATCTTCACGAGCAGTTGAACCGAAAAGTCGCATTTCAACTAATTTATATTTTTCCAATATTTTACTCTTTAAATCAGAAAGTATTCTCTTTGTATGTTCATCCATCATTTATTTTATATATTTTTCTTTTACTTATATAATCAAATAATTTTTACTCAAAATCCATTTTTTTTACCAACCCTTGATCTTTCTGAATATTTTGCAATATTCTTGGTAAGGGCGCATTACAATGAAGAACTTAATGCCACTATCGGCTAAATTGTCGATATCTAATATTTATAGCAACTAACTTTTGAGCTTAATGCCAATATCGACAAAGTTATCCTTATCTAAGCTATACAACTATGCATTATTCGAGCTTAATGGCACTGTCGCCTCCGTTATCAATCTCTAAACTAAGAAACTACTAAATTTTTGAGCTTAATGCCAATATCGACACCGTAACCAATATCTAAACTTTGAAGCTACTCACTTTTCAAACTTAATGTCAATACTGACTACAATACCTATATTTAAACTTAAAAGCAACAAATTTTTTGAGCTTAATGCCTGTATCGGCTCAGTTGACGATATCTAAACTTCAAAGCAATTATTTTTTTTGAGCTTAATGCCAATATCGGCTAAACTACTGATATCTAAAATTTTTGGCTACTACTTATAGATCCCGATTAGTATTATAATATATAGATAAGCGGCGTAACGATGTCGACAAAAAAAGCAGCGTATAGCTGCTTTTTTCTCGACGAGTGGAGTCCGCTTGATCGGCTTGTTGAACTTTTTTATCTATAACCAAAAATTGGCATTGTTTTTGCTATTAGGAAAAGCTCCCCTTGTTTTTTCCGAACAAATTAGTTCAAAATGATATTATTTTAGGTAGTTAAACATATTTGCACGGTTAAAGTTTTTGCTGCGTTAGCTTAGTTCAACGATAAAAATAAGCGGCGTAGCCCGCTTGATTGTTTGGTTATTAAGCCTTAGCTTCATGGTGTCATGATCTTTGTTGTAAAATCATTATTACAATATGATCGTCCAACTTTGGTTTTTCCTGGCACGAAACATGCCCATTTGTTTTAATCGCAATTTTATGGATTAAACACACCGCAAAGCAAGAGGGCAGATTTTATGCCAGAAAAAACCAAAGTTGGACGATCATAGTAATTTTCAAAATAGCTGTGTATAACGCTAAATAAGTTAATAGCTTTTGATAAGCTATTAATCACTGGTCATTCAGTTACAATCGCAAATCCTAACTGCATTCACATATCCACAGTTCTTTGCTTGTACCTCTGAGCATGGAATCTTCGAACTTACGATGAAAATTGTCTTTTTTTGGGGGTGCAGTCGGATTAGAACGACGAAAAATATAACATATTGAAAATTAATGTTTTTTATTTTGTTTAATTATTTTACACTTAATTATTAAAACCAAATAAAATAATATAGTTATCCATTTTCGTCGTTCTAATCCGACTGCACCCTTTTTTTGGCGTGTAACAAAGTCGCCTTCACCCATTCATAAGGTGAAAGGCTTTGTTGAAATTTACACATTATTTCTTTAAAAAAGTGCATAACCTTTTGACTAATCTTTGTGTAGCATTAATATCTTTGCTTCCGCCAAGAGAGTTGTAAATTTTATGTGACTCTACCGCATACCAATGGGCTTTTTCCATTAGTTTTTCTCTGTTAGCTGATGAGTTGTGTAACTGAGGATGTTCTGCTAAGATTTCGTATACTTCCGCCAATCCCCAGTATCCATGAGATACTTCATCTCTTCGACCGATCGTTATTCCACCCTCAGCATTTTTTACGTAATAGTCATGTGCACTTTCAATGTTTTTTTTAGCAAGTTCCAGGTCATTATTTTTAAGTGCATACAGTACAATTTGCTTGGTTGAATTACCTAAATTTCCCCATGATTTAACAATTCCAGGTTCAAGTTTGATTTCTTTAAATAAATTCTGGGCTTTAAAAGTTATTTCATTGGCCTCTTGATATTTTTCATACGCACGAACATTTCCAACTTGCTCAAAACGTAATCCTTGGAGCCAATAAAGACGTCCAAAATCAAGATACATGTCTGCAATTGCTTGTCTTTGTTTAAAGTCATGTTTTGCAAGTGTTTCACATATGTTTAGACTCTTTTTATAATATTCTTCAGCATCAATTGAAAATTGATCAAAGGCGTCTACAGGTATATAGTATTCATCCAACCCCTTTAAAAGGGCAGCTTTACCAAGATGCCTTGTTGCTTGGGAGACACCAGCTTTACCAAGTTGTCGTGTAGCTTGGGATATACCTTCTTTGCTACTTAATTCTTCAAATATCTTGAGACCTTCTAATACTTCATTTTCAGCAGTATCTATTTCTTCCAATCTAAGGTCTATCCATCCTATATCATACACTAAGGATATAGCCAGATCTTTAAATTTAAACAACCTCCGGTACGCAATTGTGGCGGATGCTGAAATATCCCTTTCTTCATACCAGAAACCTCTGTGTCTTAGGGATTTGCTAATAAATTTTCTGAAATCAATTAAAATATCCCACATTTGATCTTTCTTAGCGAGTTTTACTGCTTCGACAATATTTCTTATTTCTCGTTCTTGAGCACCGATGTCATTGTTTTTAGTGTATTGGTGATAATAATCGATATAGCGTCTATTGGATTCTTGTCTAAATTTTGAATATTGTTTACTATTTAACATCTTTCTGCAAAATGCATACGTTAAAGGATGAACACGTATGCTTGAACCTGTACTTTCATGATATGCTGTTGATCCAGAGTCTAAGATACAGTAAAGGTCTTCTTCACTAAACCCACTTGTAAATTGAAGAGCTTCATAAGAGGCATCTCCTATGAAATATGATATAGACATAAGTACCTTTTTGTATTTTAGATCAAATCTTCTCCAGGATTGTTTAAACAAATCATTAAATAGTGTATTTTCTTTAGGTGTGAAATAACCTTCTGTTATTTTAAGGGTCATCTTTTCCCAAGCTTCGAATGTGTTTTTCCCTAACTGTTGTGCGATTGCAACCTCAATATATTTTGGCAAACCATGTAGTAACTTCCATATCCTTTTATATTGTTCTTCTTTTAATATAACGTTTTTTGGGGTAATCTTTTTCATCCATTTAACGCATGCATTTTCAGGCATCTTTTCAAGTTCTAAACCATTTATTTGAAGATTTCTTAAGCTATTTGATAACTCTCTAGTAGTTATTAAAACCCGAACGAAATTAGAATCATCATGTATTAAGCCTGTTGATATACATTCTATAAACTCGCTGATTTTTTCTTCTTCCTTTGAATGGAGTAATAAACTTTCATAGTTATCTAAAATAAGCAGTGAACGTCTATTTACTAAATAATCCATAATCATTTTTTTTTTCGCAGCGAGATTACTTGTTGCGGTAATATTGCCTTCATTTGCTGTTCGGGCGATTTCGTTCAGTATATAATTAAACGAAACACCCTGTTTTTCATCAGTACCATATGTCCTGCAATTAATCCATGCGATAAAATTGAATGGTTCTTTTTTTTTATAAAAATGCCAGGCTGTTTTTAAAGCTAATGTACTTTTGCCTATGCCGCCGTACCCGGAAGTTATCATAACAGGTTTTTGGGATTCCAGTAAATATTTTGAGATATTTCTAAGTTCCTTCTTTCTACCGAAAACAGAAGGATTCGGAATTTGTTTTGTTTTAAGATTTTGGATCATTTTCTCTTCTATTGATATTTCGCTCTCGTCCTCAATTGTAATCTGAAGTGCTTGCAGCAAGCCTTCTGCAATTGTTTTAAATGCCTTATCGCGGTCTGTCCAGCTATTTATCGCAATACCATCTTCTGGCAATACTTTTAGATGTCTAAGTTCTGTTGTTTCCCATATACATTCACGAATAATTACAGGAATTGCTAATACCTCTCCGCCTTTGGCACGCTCGATAGCTCTTTTCATTTCAATTTCAAAACAATAATCTGATGCCAGAAAACTTGAACTGACTAACATTAAAAAAACATCAGCGGTTTCAAGTTCCTTAGCAATTTCAGATTCCCATCTGGTACCTGCTAAGATCATTCTATCATACCAGTTCTCAATCTTGTTCTGTCGAGAGAGTGGAGCAAGATGTTCTTTTATTTCTTCCACATATTCTTTGTCTTTATGTGAGTAACTATAAAAAATTCGATATGGTCTCTTCATTACTTTTCCTTCACCATAAGATATATTATACTGATTCTATATAGAATAAAAGTAAAAGTTGTTTATCGGAAAATGAAGTATGAAAATTATTAGTTACTTTTAATTAATGAGAGGTCCATGGTTTTGAAAATTTTGTTCTAAAACTTTTAATGTTCCAATAGGCACTTTTGCTTTCCAAGTATCATCATCATTGATTATTGAATCACGTATTTCTGTTCCGCTTGTGATTCGTTTTCCTTCTAATACGACAACATTGAAATTATATTTTTCGAAAAGTAATTTTTTTTCATGATCCCATGGATCTAATAATCTAATTAATTGTACAACATTATTTTTAGTTGGAAAATAATATTCAAAAAGTTCTGGTTTATTTATTGGCATAGGAGTTATAGTTATATCAAGAAACCGATCTTTCAAATCTTTATCCAATTGAATTGAGTGTTTAATCATTAACATTCTTAAATAATAAGAAAAAGGGTTAGATGTCTTAAGATGACGATGAGAATCACTATCACTCTCTTGGGTTAATGATGGATCAGGATTAGTTATTCCGACTATTAAATGTTTTACGAAAAAAATTGCATTTTTCAAATAATC
>Ga0272440_1002869_pt1 | contig 13198 bp, 8 predicted proteins | sample SSMMMBAug17_FD_192440 | JGI IMG/M metagenome (GOLD analysis project Ga0272440, IMG submission 192440) | Marine sediment archaeal communities from Little Sippewissett salt marsh, Falmouth, MA, United States - SSM-MMB-Aug17 | ecosystem: Environmental > Aquatic > Marine > Wetlands > Sediment ...
CCAAAAAGAGCAAAACCTTATGTGAAAAAAAGGATTGACAAATATGGCTTTGCATTGCTTACTCCCAATAGAGACCACACTGCTATCAACGTTGACGCACAAGCGATGCGTGCCATATCAGTCTGATTTCTCTTCATTGAACATAACTAACTAAGCAAGAGTAAAAGCATACAAACCTATAAAATCAAGCAATTAACTACGATATTTATTTTTCATCTTTAATCTCTGTTTGACTTTTTGTTACATATCTTGATGCTTGCGACTGACTCATTTGCCAATGTGAAAGAATGAAAAAAAAGGCGAATAACCATGATTACACTGAATAAGATGAAAATATGAAATAAAGTGTCTTTTCATCTTATTCAGTGTAATCATGGTTCAAAAAAATGAATCAAGTGTAACCCAAATTGCATGTCAAACCGCAACCCAGCCTATAAACAATAACCGAAATCAAACCTATGTCTGGAAATGTATGGGTTTTGGTCATAGGCTCGTTTATGGTTATTGTTCGGAGGGCGAACATAAGGTTCGCCCCTACATTGGTTTTACTCATAGGCTTTGTTTCGGTTTGACATGCAATTTGGGTTGCACTCAATTCAATAATGGCATGAATTTTGATATAGTCTTGTTCTATACCCAAAAAGATCTATCGATCATATAAACAATTCACAAATCATTAAAAAATAGAGGTTAAATTATGCGACAAAAATTTTTTGAAGATTTATTGGAAAATCTTTATGATGGTGTCTATTATGTTGACAAACAAAAGGTTGTAACATATTGGAACAAAAGTGCTGAAAGGATAACCGGGTACAAAAAAGAAGAGGTATGCGGGCGGAGTTGCGCAGACAATATATTGCGGCACATCAATAATAAAGGAGTTGAGTTGTGTAAAAAAGGATGCCCATTGGGAGGAACACTTAAAAATGGTAAAATATTAGATACTGAATTTTTTTTGCACCACAAAAACGGACACCGTGTACCTGTATCTGTCCGCACCTCAGCCATTCGAAATGAAAAAAATGAAATTATTGGTGCTGTTGAAATATTTTGTGACAATTCAAAACGAACTGATATTATTAAGGAAATTGAATCTTTGAAAAAAGAAGTTTTCATTGACCAGTTAACTCAGATCGGTAATCGAAAATTTGCTGAAATGAACCTGTCTACCCGGATGAATGAAATAAAAGAAAATGAAATTTTTTTTGGTGTGTTGTTCATGGATATTGATTATTTCAAAAAATTTAATGACACCTATGGCCATAATATTGGTGATCAGGTTCTGAAAATGGTAGCTAAAACGATTACAAGCGCAGTAAGATTAATAGATATTGCTTGTCGATGGGGTGGAGAGGAATTTATTGTGATTTTGCCCAATATGGACAGGCAGACTTTGTTAGAAATTGCAGAAAGGATTAGAATTTTTATTGAGAAAAGCTGGATTACACTAGAAAAAGAAAATATAAATGTTACAGTTTCCATTGGCGGGGCAATGGCAAGCAGTGACGATACCATCGAATCAATTATTCATAAATCTGATGCTCAGATGTATCAGAGTAAAAAATCCGGACGAAACTGTGTCTCAATTTTATAAATCAAAACCAATGTAGGGGCGAACCTTATGTTCGCCTTCCAAACAATAACCTGAAACGAACCTATGTGCAAAACCAGTACATTTCCAGACATAGGTTTGATTCAGGTTATTGTTTGGAAGGCGAACATAAGGTTCGCCCCTACATTGGTTTTGCTCATAGGCCTGGTTTCGGTTTGACCTGCAATTTGGGTTGCACTCATATGATCTTAACAAATAATGGTGTCAATGATGAAGTCCTGAATTATTGTTCGGAAGAACAAAAAGGGCACTCTCAAAAATTATAAAAACGTATAAGACGTCGTGGTACTTTCTAAAAATTCGCACTCTTCCTCATGGGTCAGTTGCCGAACAATACCCCGTTTTTTATATCGATTAATGGCTTCCTGCATCACTTTATAATTGGCAGGCCACATTTTGACAAATCCATCATCAGATGTTGTCAGTAAATAACGACAATTAGGCGAAAAAGCAACGCTGTTTACTGATTGATCATGACTTTTGAAACGATGTAATTGTTTGCCAAATAAGACATCCCAAATGCGAACAGTTCGATCTTTGGATGCGCTCGCGATGAGCTTTCCATCTTGAGAAAAAACAGCATTGTTGATTTGTCCTTCGTGTCCTTTGAGTAGATGCCGCGTCTTATTTGTATTGACATTAACCAATTCTATCTTATTATCTCCCGCAGTTGTTAAGAATAAATTTCCATCAGGAGAAACAGACAATTGTTGTTTATACCGACAGCAACCTATTTTATGCATTTGTATTTGCTTGCCAGATTGAACATCCCAGTAACGAATCATTGAAGCATCTGAAGTCACAATGGTCTGATCATTTTGGACAAACCAGACCTCTTGTATGGACAAACTATGCCCGGCTAGGTTATGTAACAGTTTTCGAGAAGCCAAATCCCATACATAAGCTGTATTATCTTTGGAAATAAAAGAGGATCCACCGGCTGTGACCAAATATTTTCCTTTTTGGGAAAAAGCCGCAGCATTAACACTATCGTTATGGCCCTTGAATTGATAGAGGGGCTTACCGCTTAGAGCATCCCATATGCGTGCAGTATGATCTGTCGATCCTGTTATAATATATTGTTGATCAATTGAAAATGAGCCGCATAAAACGTTTTCAGAATGCCCTTCAAGTTTAAATAAAATATTTCCAGTTAAAACATCACACACATAAGAAACGTTGCTTTCAACCGCATACAGGTATCGCGTGCCATCTGGAGATGGTACAAAAAATTTATAATTTCCACCAAAATTAAAGGAATGAAGGAATTTTCCAGTGCGTGTTTCCCAAATTCGAGCCTTATCATCATTGGCAATGGTCAAAACATGGCGACCATCAGGAAAAAAATCTGCCCACCAAACAGGACAATTGGAATGATTAAATTGTTGTACATGCTTTCCTGGTGATAACTCCCAGATTCGTATAGTATGATCTGTTGATGCAGAAGCGATACTTTTATTATTCATTGAAAAGGAAACTTGTTCAACCCAATCTTCATGGCCTTTTAAAATATTTTGCAATTCTCCTGTTTGTGAATTCCATATTCGCACTGTCATATCCCATGATGACGTTGCAATAAAATTATTTTTTTGGGAAAAAACAATATCGGTTAACTGATCGTCATGCCCATTGAATACCACGATATTTTTTCCTGTGGACATATCCCATAAACGCGCAGTATTATCGTTGGAAATCGTTGCCACCTGAAGACCATCATTAGAGAAAATGGCTTTTTTAACATCCATTTTATGCCCGGCAAAGACATATTCAATAGAGCCTTGTTTGCAATTCCAAACAATGGCGGTGCAATCTTTGGATGATGTCACTATATGAACTCCGCTTGGAGAGAAGCTGGCATGCAAAATTTCTTGTTGATGCCCATGTAACAGATGAATTTGCTTACCAGAGACAACATCCCAAATACAGGCTGTTCGATCATATGAAGTGGTGACAAAAGACCGATTATCCGGGGAAAAGCAAGCAAAATCAATGCGATCATTATGGTTTACAATACAAACAGGCTTGCCACTACTCACCAACCAAACGCGTGCCGAGTGATCCTCTGATGTTGTCACGATATACTCACCTCCAGGGGAAAAATTGCATGATGTGATAGAACCTTGATGACCACTAAAGGTATAAAGACATTGTCCAGACTTTGTTTTCCATAGTTTTGCTGAACCATCAAAGGATGCTGTTAGAATCAATGCGTCGTTGGGAGAAAAGTAGACTTGATGCACATACTCTGTATGTCCTTTAAGCACCTGAACGATTTTTGCTGTTTTGACTTCCCAAATATAGGCATTGTGATCATTAGAGCCGGAAACAATATATCGTCCATTGTGAGAATAGCTCAGGCAATGAACAACAGAATTGTGGTAAAGGGCATTATGAAGTGAATGTTCCAGGGCCATATCCAGGGCTTGAATGGCCATTAAGTTAGGCTCAATTTTTAACGATGCTTCTGCCAGGCGAAAAGCACGGGTTGCATCCTTGTGAAGCATCAACATGGCATATGCCGCCAGTTCCCTTGATCGAGATATATCTGAACTTTTTAATCGACAATAACTTTCAGGCTTATTTTCAAATTGCATAATTGTCCTCGACAAATATTTAGAAATGCCCGGAAAATAAATTTCTCATTATCCAATATTTTTTGATTCGTTTCTGAGCCATGATTACACTGAAGAAGATAAATCAGATGAATTTAAAGTGTCTTTATTTCATCTGATTTATCTTCTTCAGTGTAATCATGGTTCAAAAAAAAGAATGAACTGTTGCTACGTATCTGCTTGATGTATAATACTTGAACAGTCAAGCATAATACATGGGGACATTATTTTCAGAGCTTTCCTAAGTTTATGATTAACGATAGGATAAAAGCCTGCGCAATTTTCATACCATGATGAAATATTAATTTGATACTTCTGTCTTATGAGCACCCATGAAAAAAAAATAAAAAAAATAAAAAAAATACTTGACGAATTTTCAATTCGTTGATATATTGTTTAAATCATTGCTTGGGCGGGTAGCTCAGTTGGGAGAGCATCGGCCTTACAAGCCGAGGGTCACAGGTTCAAGCCCTGTTCCGCCTATATTCACCCCAGGCAATAAATATAACCCTTATCAATTGGGGGCGTAGCTCAGTTTGGTTAGAGCGCCGGCCTGTCACGCCGGAGGTCGCGAGTTCGAGTCTCGTCGTCCCCGCCTACGATATCAATCCTAGAAGTATTTAGAACCTAATAGTACAACAACTCAAAAAGTAAATAATGATAAAACGTACCTTCAACGAGTTTGGTTACACTCAAACCTTTCACTTAATATAAATTAAGGGGTCAAAAAAACTCAGCTCATGCATATCATGAAAAAATGAATTTTATTAAAGAAATATTTGACGAAATAATTATTTTGAAGTATGTCAGCGTAACATTAAATAATCAAGTCAAATGGATTGTCACACGTTATGAAAACGATAACGTTTTATTTTTTTTATTGACGAGGAGGATATTTTGATCTCAATAGCCTTTGCAATGGCCGCGGATGGCGGTTCGGCCGGACAGCCAGGTGGATTGACCGCGCTGCTTCCAATGATTATCATATTTGCAATTTTTTATTTTTTGTTGATTCGTCCGCAACAGAAAAAGGCCAAAGAACATCGAGCGATGGTCGATAGCCTAAAACAGGGGGATCGTGTTATCACAAGCGGTGGAATCTATGGAAAAGTAACAAATGTCAATGATCCGGAAACAGTTACATTGGAAATCGCTGACAGAGTTCGTGTAAAATGTGTTCGTTCAAATGTCAGTGTGGTGCTCAATGAACAGGCAAATCTGCCAAAAACCGGACGTGCAGATAAATAGCAAGTAAATTCTTGTGATTAATTTAAAGAAAGGAATAAGACCTTGAAAAACATATCACCACGAACCGTCATTATATTATTGGTTCTTTTTGGTTCATTGTTGTATGTATTGCCTTCATTTCACATTGATGTCTGGCCTCACAAAAAAATTAATTTAGGGCTTGACCTGCAGGGAGGTATGCATCTGGTTTTAGAGGTTGAGGCTGAAAAAGCTGTCGAAAGTACCATCGAACGTATGGGCAATGACCTTCGACGTGAAATGAAAACCAATCATATCAAATTTGCCAATCTTGAGCGAAAAGCATTTCAACTTCACCTGAATGTACTTGGCAGGGAAAGCATCGACAAATTTAACAAAGTCCTGGATGATGAATTTCAAGAATTTCGAATCGCATCCCAGAAAGAAGCAGGCGAGCAGTTAGCAATTGTTCTGGATTTACCAGATAGTGATGTAGAGGAAATTAAAAAGAAAGCCGCAGATCAAGCGCTGGAAACAATTCGAAACCGAATTGATGAGTTTGGTGTTTCTGAGCCTGATATTCGACGACAGGGAAATCGTAGAATTCTGGTTCAACTACCAGGCGTTAAAGATCCCGGGCGGGCGAAAGATTTGATAGGAAAAACAGCCTTATTGGAATTCAAACTTGTTGATGACCAACATTCTGTTGAGGAGGCCATTAAAGGGAAACCGCCACTGGGGACAGAAATTCTGTATCAGGTTGTGGAAAACCGTCAAACACGCCGCATGTCAAAATCCCCTTACCTGGTGGAAAAAAGAACAACACTGACCGGTGAATACCTGACTGATGCCCGAGTCAATATTGATTCTCAATACAACGAACCTTATGTTGCGATTAAATTTAACAAAAAGGGTGCGCGCCTGTTTGAACGTATCACTGAATCTAATGTCCAACGTCGACTGGCCATTGTCTTAGATAAAAAGATTCATTCCGCACCTGTGATTCAAGAGCGCATATCTGGTGGAGAAGCTCGAATAACAGGCAGTTTCACACATGAAGAAGCTCATGACCTTGCAATCGTACTTCGTGCCGGCGCTTTGCCAGCTCCGGTTCATATTCTTGAAGAGCGAACTGTTGGACCATCATTGGGAAAAGATTCGATTCGCAAAGGGATTATTTCAATGGTTATTGGTGGGCTTCTGGTGATTATTTTTATGGTTATCTATTATCAGGTTGCGGGTTTAATCGCCGACCTTGCCCTTGCGCTAAACATTATCTTAATTGCTGCAGGGCTTGCAGGATTTCAAGCCACCTTGACGCTCCCTGGCATTGCCGGAATTATTTTGACTATCGGTATGGCGGTTGATGCAAATGTGCTCATTTTTGAACGTATTCGTGAAGAATTGCGGGTGGGGAAATCGCCTCTGGCAGCGGTTGATGCGGGCTATAACAAAGCAACACTTACCATTCTGGATGCCAATGTTACCACTTTGATCGCAGCAGTCGTGTTATTTCAGTTTGGAACCGGCCCTGTAAAAGGATTTGCAGTGACACTCAGCTTGGGCGTTATCGCCTCTTTGTTTACAGCCTTAATCGTGTCTCGACAAATCTTTGATTCATTATTGATTAATCGTCAGTTAAGGAGTTTGAGTATATAATGCAATTCATTCAACCCGATATTAACATCGATTTTATTGGTAAACGCTTTATCGGCTTTTCTATATCCGCTTCATTGATATTGATCAGCCTTTTTTCATTGCTCTTGCATGGTGGGCCCAAATATGGGATAGACTTTGCCGGCGGTACATTGATTCAAATCAAATTCAATACGCCAACAACAGTGGATACAATACAAGATGCGCTTAAACCTGTTGGAATAACAGGGGCATCCATCCAACAGTATGGGGATGCTACAAACAATGAATATCTTGTTCGTGCGGATATTGCCTATAAAAAACTTGAAGGTCTGTCCGGAAAAGTTCAGCAGGCATTGATTGAAGCTGTTTCTGAAACAGATGACACTGAAACATCAAGTTCAACAACAGAATCACTGGAGACCAGCGAATCCGCAGTACCAACACCAACCACCCAAACAGTAGCCCAGGAAGCTGAGAACAGTGAAACAGAAAAAACAATTTTACCGGCCGAAGTCAGACGTATTGAAATGGTTGGGCCGCAAGTGGGAAAGGACTTACGTGAAAAGGCATTATTGGCCATGTTCTTTGCCTTATTATTTATTACAATTTATATTTCTGGTCGTTTTGAATTTAAATGGCTTGTCAGTGCTGTCATGGCGGGTGGTTTGATGATTGGTGTCTATGTAATCAAAGCGATCGGTATTAGTATGCCCTTTTTAATTGTATTTGCACTGATTCTGGCGATGATTCTCTTTTGGTGTCTGAGATTGCAATATGCAATGGGAGCAATTGCTGCTTTGATTCATGATGTCACAATTACTGTAGGCATTTTTTCGATTTTTGATAAAGAATTCACCCTGCCAATTATTGCTGCTTTATTAACCATTATTGGTTATTCGCTGAATGATACAATTATTGTCTTTGATCGTATTCGTGAGAATACAAGAAAACTTACGCGAGATACATTTGATAATGTTATTAACAAAAGCATCAACGAAACATTGAGCCGAACGATATTGACATCATTGACAACTCTGATCGTTGTGCTGACATTATTCCTTTTTGGTGGTGGTATTATTCATGATTTTGCATTTGCGATGATTATTGGCGTCTTAATTGGTACGTATTCATCAATTTTTGTGGCCAGTCCGATACTACTGCTCTGGAAATTAAAATAATAATTTGTGGGACTGTCGTGGATATTCATCTACGACAGTTTTTATTTTTGATGCGACTTCAGTTGATCAGTCGGTTATTAACAACCTGTCAAATCAAGACGCGGATTCATTCAAATGATGATGGGACGATGAAATGGATCACATCCTGCCGTGGTTGACATTAAAAAATATTTCAGGCGTTGGAAATCATCTGTTCAAACGATTACTTGACCAGTGGAAATCACCTGAAATAATTTTGCAACGATCTGTAGAGGAATTGTCATCAGTACAAGGCTTGTCTCATCGGGTTGCAAAAGAGATTCATAAAAAAAATCCCACAATGAATATTCAAAAAGAGATTGAACGCGCCCAAAAGTTTAATATTACAATTCTGTGCATGAATGACGATACATATCCGCCATTGCTTAAACAAATACCAGATCCTCCACCAGTTTTATATGTTTATGGTCAATTGAACCCATCAGACACATGTGTTGCAATTGTAGGGTCTCGCACTTCGACAACTTATGGAGAATCCATTACCCGCTCACTTGCAAAAGATCTTGTGGCCAACCAGTTAACTATTGTCAGTGGGATGGCCAGAGGTATTGATACAGCAGCTCACAAAGGGGCATTGGATGCCAATGGCCGCACAGTGGCTGTAATGGGGTGTGGTTTGGAAACTGTTTATCCGGGAGAAAACAAAGATTTATTTCATTCTATTGCCAGGAATAATGGTGCGGTCATTTCTGAATTCTCACTGGGTGCGAAACCAGAGGCGTATCACTTTCCAAGTCGGAATCGAATTATCAGCGGCATGAGTATGGGAACTATTGTTGTTGAAGCAGGCAATAAAAGCGGCTCCTTGATTACTGCACGCCTTGCATTGGAGCAGAATCGTCAAGTCTTTGCTGTACCCGGTCATGTTCATTCTCAAATGACTGAAGGCACTCATCGGCTGATTAAACAAGGGGCAAAACTCATTGAAAATGCGCAGGATGTAATTGAAGATCTCGGACCATTTTTGAATGCTCATTTGCAAGTGTTGCCCCCCAATAATATGGCAGCCAAAAAAAAAGAACTGCCACCAATGGACGCGTGTGAAAAATTAATTTGGGAACAATTGACTTTTGACCCTATCTATATTGATGCACTTCAGCAAAAGTTAGATATAACGACAAGTGATTTGTCGGTGCAGTTGCTTCAAATGGAAATTAAAGGTCTTGTTGAACAACATCCGGGGAAGCGTTTTTCAAAAGGAATAATATAATTTTTAATTAAAGATAAACATCTTTCAAGCCATAGCAAAAAATAAAAGGATTGAAGTATGAGTGATAAACCTCTTGTAATTGTCGAGTCACCAACAAAAGTAAAAACAATTAAGAAATATCTGGGCAACAAGTATAATGTGACGTCAACAATGGGACATATCAAGGATTTACCAAAAAAGGAGCTTGGCATTGACATTGACAATGGATTTGCAGCCAATTATATTACGATTCCTGACAAAAAAAAGGTCATACGTGAATTAAAACAAAAAGCAGGAAATGCAACCCATATTTACCTTGCACCTGACCCGGATCGTGAAGGCGAAGCGATTGCCTGGCACACAGCTGACATTTTAAAGAAAAAAAACCGAACTTTTCATCGCGTATTGTTTCACGAATTGACTAAAAATGCCATTATTGAGGCAATTAATTCGGCGGAAGAATTAAATCCAAATAAATATGAAGCCCAACAAGCGCGACGTATTCTGGATCGCCTGGTTGGGTATCAAATTTCTCCTATTTTATGGCGTAAGGTAAAGCGCGGGTTGAGTGCTGGTCGTGTGCAATCTGTCGCAGTGAGAATAATCGTTGAGCGGGAGCGTGCGATCCAGGCATTTGAGCCTGAAGAATACTGGACAATCACAGCCATGTTGATTGCTGATAATGATCCACCTGCGTTTCAGGCGCGGTTAACCCGAATAGCCAACAAGAAAGCAATAATTACCAATGGAGAGCAATCCCAAAAAATTGTCAATGATCTGGAAAAAGCAACCTTCGAAGTCGCCAAGATATTAAGAAAAACAATCAAAAGAAACCCACTGCCTCCTTTTATTACCAGTACTTTACAGCAAGAAGCCAGCCAAAAGCTTCGTTTTACCACCAAAAAAACAATGGTCATTGCACAACAACTCTATGAAGGCATTGAGATTGATGGTGAACCCTTAGGATTGATTACTTATATGAGAACAGACTCTACAAGAATTGCCAATGAAGCTGCTCAAGAGGCCATACAGTGGATTGATCAAAACTATGGGCCCGATTATACAATCGAAAAACCCCGCTTTTTCCAGAACAAGAAAAAAGCTCAGGATGCCCATGAGGCGATTCGGCCAACATCGGTTTACAAAACACCTGATGACTTAAAATCGTTTCTGACAAAAGAGCAATTGGCATTATACACCCTCATATGGAAACGATTTGTCGCATCACAAATGCATCAAGCACTCATCGATAATTTAACCATTACAATCAAAGCAGATAAATATCAATTTTCAGCCGGTGTATCAACGATCAAATTTAAAGGGTTCATGGCGCTCTATGTATCGACTGAAGAAGAGGCTAAAAAACAAGAACAAAGTGCTAATTTTCCCCCCATTACAGAAAAAACGACCCTGAGTCGTGAAAAAATAAACCCCCAACAACATTTTACCCAGCCTCCGCCTCGTTTTACAGAAGCGTCCCTGGTCAAAGAACTCGAAGAAAATGGGATTGGTCGTCCGAGTACATATGCCTCAATCATTTCTACGATTCAAGATAAAAAATATGTTGAAAAAGATAAACGTAATTTTAAACCCACTGAAATTGGATTTATTGTAAATGATTTATTATTACAGAGTTTTCCAGATATTTTGGATGTTACATTCACAGCAAATATGGAAAATAACCTGGATGAAATTGAAGCGTCACAGAAAGATTTAATTGGAACATTGTCTAATTTTTACAAACCATTTGAGCAAAGTCTGGAAATTGCCAATAAAGAAATGTTGAGCATGAAACGCACTGGCATGAAGACGCATATTACCTGTCCAAAATGTAATGACCATCAATTAAATATTAAAAATGGTAAAAATGGGTTGTTTCTCGCTTGTGCCAACTACCCTGAATGTTCTTACAGTTGTAATTATGAAAGGAATGAAAAAGGGATTGTTCAGGCCATTCTAAACAAGGACCCTGAAATGACTGATGAAAAGTGTGAAAAATGCGAAAGTCCGCTTCTCATTAAAACAGGACGTTATGGACAATTCCTTGCCTGTTCGGCATATCCAGATTGTACCTATACCCGATCCATGGGGGAACCTCAGAAGCCTGTTTCAACAGGTGTTGCTTGCCCCAATGAAAAATGTCCGGGAGAGCTGATGGTTAAAAAAAGCCGCAGGGGAAAGGTTTTTTATGGATGCAGTGAATATCCCAAATGTGATTATGCCTTATGGAATAAACCCATTGATACCCCTTGCCCGGAATGTAACGCACCCTTTGTGGTTGAAAAACGAACAAAGAAAAAAGGCCCCCATTTGACATGTGTGGTTCAGTCATGTAAATTTGAATTAAGTTTGGATGAAAACTAATTATTTAAACAATCAAGAGGAAAAAATGGATATTAAAGATGCAATTGCAAAAGCAGTCAATGGTACTCATTTGGCTGAAGATGAAATGATTGATATTATCGATCAAATCACTGATGGAAAAGCAACGCCCGCCCAAATTGGGGCATTGCTGATTGCACTTCGAATCAAGGGAGAAACCATTGATGAAATCACCGGGGCCGTCCGTGTCATGCGCAAAAAATGTGTGCCCATTCCACCTTATCATTCATCAAGTATTGCGATAGATCGTGATGATATCAATCTTGAGCAAGAAACAATCGTTGATACCTGTGGTACTGGTGGCGATGGTACCAAAACATTCAATATTTCTACAACAACTGCTTTTGTCGTTGCTGGCGCAGGGTTGAAAGTTGCCAAGCATGGTAATCGTTCTGTTTCAAGCCTGTGTGGCAGTGCAGATGTCATTGAAAACCTGGGAGTTAATCTGAACCTTTCGCCTGAGCAAGTGGGACAATGTATACAAAAAGTGGGAATAGGCTTTTTATTTGCCCCAATGCTTCATGGCGCCATGAAATATGTGATTGGTCCCAGACGAGAGATTGGTATGCGAACCATTTTTAATGTTTTGGGGCCATTGACCAATCCGGCATCTGCATCAGTCCAGGTTCTCGGTGTGTATGAAAAGCAACTGACTGAAAAACTCGCCGGAGTTCTACAAAAATTGGGCTCTAAAAGTGCATTTGTGGTTTATGGTGAAGGCTCTTATGATGAAATTAGCATTACCGGTAAGACCCATATCACCCAATTAAAAAACAATCAATTGGAATCATATGAAATTACACCTGAATCATTAGGTATCAAAACTGCAAAGCCTGAAGACATTCTTGGAGGGGATGCCACAAAAAATGCAACAATTACAAAAAATGTCTTATCTGGTGAAACAGGCCCGTGTCGAGATATTGTCTTGCTAAACGCTGCTGCAGCGCTCATTGCTGCTGAAAAGGCCAATGCGTTTTCCGATGGTATTGCTTTGGCTGAAAAATCCATTGATTCTGGGGCTGCAAAAGAAAAACTGGAGCATTTGATTGAGATGTCGCAAGCTTTTACAAAATGAAAAGTATATTTTTCGAGCATTCCAAAATAAGCGATCATAAATTTGGGGTTAGATTGCCGTCCATTTTTGGGATATTCGTTCGTTTCGAACAAAAATCTGTATCAAACCGATGAGCAAAAGCAATCTAGGGGGGCGCACCGCATAGCCGTCAGGTTAAGCGCAAACTCGCTCCGGTGCTCGTGTGCTCGTTCCCAGGCTCTGCCTGGGAACGTTTTCCGAGGTGGCTCTGCCACCTACGAACTGAACAGGCGGCAGAGCCGCCAAGAA
>Ga0272440_1002870_pt1 | contig 13197 bp, 11 predicted proteins | sample SSMMMBAug17_FD_192440 | JGI IMG/M metagenome (GOLD analysis project Ga0272440, IMG submission 192440) | Marine sediment archaeal communities from Little Sippewissett salt marsh, Falmouth, MA, United States - SSM-MMB-Aug17 | ecosystem: Environmental > Aquatic > Marine > Wetlands > Sediment ...
AAACCAGGCAATAAGCAGGCGCTTTGATGATTCAAGTCAAGATATTGATAATGTACGTGCTTTAATGTATGTTATTTTAGCAGGCCTTTTTTCAATACTGGCAATGATTTGCAGTTTAATTGTTTATATTGTGAAAAAAGACCGGAAAGAAACAAATCAATCACACCTTCAAAATGAGATAATACCAGATCTTAAAATCATTGTGCAAAAAGTTGACACTCTTGAAAATGATTTCAAAGAAAAGGTTATCCCATTATGGGAACATTACAACAATCATGTTACTCAAGAGCCTCAACTTAAATATGCAAGCCTTTAACATACAGTGCAACTTTTTTGTGTTGCACTCATTACAGAAAGCTTTATAAAAAAGAGCGGCAAAAAAACTGGCAAAAAAATAAAAGAAATATTTGACGTTCAACTTTATTTGAAGTATGTCACCTAATTTTTAACCTTTCATTAAAGCGAATTTTATATAAATAAGCTGAGGAGGAATTGTTTTGATCGGAATTGCCTATGCAATGGGAGCAAATGGTTCTGCTGCTGGACAAGCTGGCAGCGGATTTACAGCATTACTTCCAATGATAATAATTTTTGCAATTTTTTATTTTTTGTTAATCCGCCCCCAACAAAAGAAAGCCAAAGAACATCGGGCAATGATCGAAAGCCTGAAAAAAGGAGATCGGGTGATTACCAGTGGTGGTATTTATGGACGAGTAACCGGATGCAATGATCCGGAAACAGTCACGCTTGAAATTGCTGATCGGGTTCGTGTCAAATGTGTCCGCTCCAATGTGAGTGTTTTATTGAAAGATCATGTTAATGTCCCAGCAAGCGGACGTGCGGATTCATAAATGGATTATCGACAATTATTGATAATCGAAAGAAAGGAATGAAATCTTGAAAAACGTATCACCACGAACCATAATCATAATGTTGGTTATTTTTGGTTCATTACTTTATGTGCTACCATCATTTCATATAGATGTCTGGCCTCATAAAAAAATTAATCTGGGCCTTGATTTGCAAGGTGGCATGCATTTGGTGCTGGAAGTTGAAGCTGAAAAAGCTGTTGAAAGTACTATCGAACGAATGAGTAATGAGCTTCGGCGCGAAATGAAAACAAATCATATCAAATTTTCTACGCTCGAACGTAGAGGATTTCAAATATCCCTTCAGGTACAAGACAAAATTGACGCTTTTAATACGTTATTGGATGATGAATTTCCTGAATTTCGCATTGTTTCACGAAAACAAGATGGTCATGTCCTTTCCATTCTTCTTGATCTACCTGATAGCGATGTAGTTGAAATCAAGAAAAAAGCGGCTGAACAAGCACTTGAAACCATCAGAAATCGTATTGATGAATTCGGTGTGTCTGAACCTGATATTCGTCGTCAGGGAGATCGACGCATATTGATTCAATTGCCAGGTGTCAAAGATCCGCGACGTGCCAAAGATCTTATTGGAAAAACAGCTTTGCTTGAATTTAAATTAGTTGATGCCAATCATAATGTTGAAGATGCCATAAAGGGAAAAATTCCTCCAGGAATGGAAATATTGTATCAGGTAACTGAAAATCGTCAGACACGAAGGGTTTCTAAAACACCCTTTTTGGTTGAAAAACGTACCGCTCTGACCGGTGAATATTTAACTGATGCTCGTGTTAATATAGACTCCCAATACAATGAGCCATATGTTTCGATTAAATTTAATAAAAAAGGTGCCAGACTGTTTGAGCGTATCACAGAAACGAACGTTCAACGTAGACTGGCAATTGTTCTGGATAAAAAAATTCATTCAGCACCTGTTATTCAAGAACGTATTGCCGGTGGTGAAGCTCGAATTACCGGAAGTTTTACTCATGATGAGGCGCATGATCTTGCCATTGTTCTTCGTGCAGGTGCTTTACCAGCGCCAGTACATATTCTTGAAGAACGAACAGTTGGACCATCTTTAGGTGCAGATTCCATCCGAATGGGTCTTCTGTCCATGCTGATCGGTGGACTTCTTGTGGTTGTGTTTATGGTCATATATTATCGTTCAGCAGGCTTTATTGCTGATGCTGCTTTGATGCTGAACATTATTTTAATTGCTGCAGGACTTGCTGGATTTCAGGCCACCCTGACACTGCCAGGCATTGCTGGTATTATTTTGACCATTGGTATGGCAGTGGATGCCAATGTGTTGATTTTCGAACGTATTCGTGAAGAATTGCGGGTAGGTAAATCACCCCTGGCAGCAATCGACGCAGGATATAGCAAGGCAACACTCACTATTCTGGATGCCAATGTTACCACATTGATTGCTGCTGTTGTATTATTTCAGTTTGGAACGGGGCCTGTTAAAGGTTTTGCTGTAACCTTAAGCCTGGGCGTTATTGCCAGCTTATTTACAGCATTGATTGTGTCTCGTCAAATATTTGATTTTTTTATCATTAATCGTCAGGTAAGGAGTTTGAATATATAATGCAATTTATCCAACCAGATATCAATATCGATTTTATTGGTAAACGTCTGATCGGCTTTGCAATGTCCGGTACATTAATTCTCATCAGTCTTTTATCATTACTCTTTCATGGCGGTCCGCGTTATGGAATAGACTTTGCCGGTGGCACATTGATTCAAATTAAATTTAATGTGCCTACAGGAGCGGATACAATAACAAAAACTTTAGAACCTCTTGGAATTTCCGGGGCATCTATTCAACAATATGGTGATGTTGCTGATAATGAATATCTGGTTCGTGCTGATGTTGCTTATGAAGAGCTTGAAGGGCTTTCTGAAAAAGTTCAAAATGCATTTATAAAAGAATTATCAGGAGAACTTAACCAGGCTTCAGATACCGATGATCAGCAAACTGAAACCAGTATTGCATCAGATCAGACTTCAACAACACAAACAACAGTTCAGAAGCAGTCTGAAATTAATGAAAAAAAGACACCCCCAGCTGAAGTTCGCCGCATTGAAATGGTTGGACCTCAGGTTGGAAAGGATTTGAGAGAAAAAGCACTGCTGGCTATGTTTTTTGCTTTATTGTTTATTACAATTTATATTTCCGGTAGATTTGAGTTTAAATGGGTTGTCAGTGGCGTGATGGCTGCCTGTTTGATGGGCGGGGTTTATGTATTTAAACAAGTTGGTCTGAGTATGCCATTTTTAATTCTTATTGCACTTATTCTTTCGTTGATTTTATTCTGGTTTCTAAGATTGAAATACGCAATGGGGGCAATTACAGCATTGATCCATGATGTAATGATAACTGTCGGAATTTTTTCTATTTGTGATAAAGAATTTACCCTGCCAATTATTGCTGCTTTATTAACCATTATTGGTTATTCATTAAATGATACGATCATCGTTTTTGATCGAATTCGAGAAAACTCGAGAAAACTACATCGAATTACTTTCGATCAAATTATCAATACCAGTATTAATGAAACCTTGAGCCGAACCATATTGACATCACTGACAACCTTGATTGTTGTATTGGCGTTATTCCTGTTTGGTGGCGGTATTATTCATGATTTTGCTTTTGCTATGATTATTGGCGTTTTGATAGGAACGTATTCATCAATTTTTGTAGCCAGTCCAATTTTACTGCTCTGGAAATAATGAACGTAATAGTGGAGAAATCCAAAAAAGATTTCTCCACGATAACGATATAAAACAGGGTCTTTCAATGGATCATCTTCTGTCGTGGTTGTTATTGAAAAATGTTCCAGGTGTTGGTAATCACCTTTTTAAACGCTTGATTGACCAATGGACGACGCCTGAGATTGTTTTTTCCCAATCAATTGACAATTTAATGTCAGTTCAGGGAATTTCCAAACGACTGGCCGCAGCAATATTAAAAAAACAATCTGCTGACAAAGCCAAAGAAGAAATTGATCGGGCTCACAATTTTGGCATCAGTCTGTTGTGTTTGAATGATGATCATTATCCATCGTTGCTCAAGCAAATACCTGATCCACCACCTATTTTGTATGTGTATGGTACGTTAGAACCATCAGAATCATGTGTGGCCATTGTTGGCTCTCGAAATGCAACATCGTATGGATTGTCAGTAACGCGATCACTGGCAAAAGATCTGGCCATGCATCATATGACAATTGTCAGTGGCATGGCCAGAGGAATTGATACTGCTGCTCATGAGGGCGCATTGGCCGGTGAGGGGCGAACCATTGCGGTGATGGGATGTGGGCTTGAAATTGTTTACCCTGGAGAAAATAAAAAACTTTTTCATTCTATTGCAAAGGATAATGGGGCAGTTATTTCGGAATTTCCAATGCAGTCAAAACCAGAAGCTTATCATTTTCCTCGTCGCAACCGAATTATCAGTGGGATAAGTATGGGAACAATTGTTGTTGAGGCTGGTGAAAAAAGTGGTTCCCTTATCACTGCTCGTCTGGCTTTAGAACAAGATCGACAGGTTTTTGCGGTTCCCGGACATGTTCATTCAAAATTTAGCAATGGAACACATCGTCTGATTAAGCAAGGGGCTAAACTGGTTGAAAATGTAAGAGATGTTCTTGAAGATTTAGGGCCTTTTTTGAATTATCATCTCCTATCTCATGAAACATCGGTTTCAAAACAAATTCAACCTGCACACATGTTGCCAGAATTAAATCCTTTTGAGCAAATAATTTGGGATCATTTAACTTTAGAGCCAATGCATATTGATGAATTATTAATGTTTTTGGATAAAACAACTGCAGAATTATCTGCACAATTACTTCAAATGGAATTAAAGGGTCTTGTCAAACAATACCCTGGAAAACGTTTTTCAAAGGATGTGAATTATGGGTGATAAACCACTTGTTATTGTCGAATCCCCAACAAAAGTAAAAACCATAAAAAAATATCTGGGAAATGAGTATAACGTTACCTCAACTATGGGACATATCAAGGATTTACCTCAAAAAGAAATAGGTATTGATATAGAAAATGGATTTGCTCCCAAGTATATTGCTATTCCAGGTAAACAGAAAGTAATAAGTGAATTAAAAAAAATTGCTGGTAAAGCAGAAGATATTTTTCTGGCGCCTGACCCGGATCGTGAAGGAGAAGCTATTGCCTGGCATACATCGGAAGTACTGAAAAAAAAGGGTCGAAAATTTCACAGGGTATTGTTTCACGAATTAACAAAAAATGCGATACTTGAATCTATTAAATCTTCTGAAGACTTAAATACCCATAAATATGAAGCACAACAGGCACGAAGAATTCTGGATCGATTGGTTGGTTATCAGATATCGCCGATTCTCTGGAAAAAAGTTAAAAGAGGACTGAGTGCCGGAAGGGTTCAATCGGTAGCTGTACGTATTATTGTTGATCGGGAGCGCGCCATTCAAGCATTTGAACCCGAGGAATATTGGACAATTGCAGCAATACTCATTGCTGATGATACTAAATTTCAGGCCAAATTAAATCGTATATCTGGAAAAAAAGCGCATATTCCCAATGGAGAAACGGCTCAAGGCATTGTCAATGACTTGGAAAACGAGTCCTTTATTATTTCGCAGATAAAACGCAAAACAATCAAACGAAATCCTTTACCCCCTTTTATCACAAGCACACTTCAACAAGAAGCCATTCGAAAACTTCGTTTTTCTGCCAAAAAGACAATGGTAATCGCCCAACAATTATATGAAGGTATTGAAATTGGTGGTGAACCTTTGGGGTTGATTACTTATATGAGAACAGACTCCACTCGAATTGCAAACGAAGCTGCTGTAGAAGCTTCGCAATGGATTCAACAACAATTTGGTCAGGATTATACCATTCCTAAACCTCGTTTTTTTAAAAATAAGAAAAAAGTTCAGGATGCTCATGAGGCTATTCGACCAACATCTGTTTTTAAAACACCTGATGATGTCAAACCTTTTTTATCACAAGATCAATTGTCACTATATAACTTGATATGGAAACGATTTGTTGCATCTCAAATGGCGCAGGCTTTAATTGATAACCTGACCATTATCATTGACGCTGGAAAATATCAATTTTCTGCTGGTGGATCGACTGTCAAATTTAAAGGATTCATGGCTGTTTATATGTCTGTTGAAGAAGAAGCAAAAAAACAGGAACAAGCAACAGTTCTCCCTCCAATGACAGAAGATACACAACTGACAAAAGAAAAGATAGAACCGACTCAACACTTCACACAACCGCCGCCTCGTTTTTCCGAAGCATCATTGGTGAAAGAACTTGAAGAAAATGGTATTGGTCGTCCCAGTACTTACGCCGCGATTATTTCAACCATCCAGGAAAAAAAATATGTTCTAAAGGAGAAACGCAATTTCAGGCCAACTGAAATTGGTTATGTGGTTAATGATTTATTGATGACCAGTTTTCCAGATATTCTAGATGTAACTTTTACAGCCAATATGGAAAATAACCTTGATGAAATTGAAACCGCACAAAAAGATTTGATCCATGTATTGTCAAATTTCTACAAACCTTTTGAAAAAAGTTTAAAAACCGCTGGCGATGAGATGTTGAGCATGAAAAGAACTGGAATGCCAACTGATATTAAATGTCCTGAATGCAAACAACATCATCTGTATATCAAAAATGGTAAAAATGGATTGTTTCTGGCTTGTGCAGGATATCCGGAATGTACCTTTAGTTGTAACTATGAAAGGGATGAAAAAGGAATGATTAAAGCCATTAAGAATGAACCTCCCAAAATGACCGATCAAAAATGTGAAAAATGTGGTAGTCCATTACTGATTAAAACCGGTCGTTATGGTCAATTTCTCGCTTGTTCTGCTTACCCTGATTGTAAGTTTACTCGTTCTTTAACTGAACCTCAAAAAGCAGTTTCAACAGGTGTTTCCTGTCCTCAAGAGGGATGCTCCGGTGAAATTATGGAAAAGAAGACAAGACGAGGTAAAACGTTTTATGGGTGCAACCAGTACCCGAATTGTGATTATGCACTCTGGAACAAACCTGTTGACAAGCCATGCCCTGAATGCAATGCGCCATTTGTGGTAGAAAAAACGACCCGAAAAAAAGGTACATTTCTTACCTGTATTGAAAAAACGTGTAAGTTTGAACTCAGTTTAGAAAAAAATTAAAAGCGTCGTCTTGGTTTTGATTGTGTCTGAAGTTTTCTCTGTATGAGTCGTCCAATATTCCATAAAAAGACTGTACCTGACAATATCAGCAGACTGAAAGGAATACCTTTGAAACCATACCAGGTGGGTAATGTATTGGCAACTTGAATACCAATAAAAGCAAAAATCATTAATAGCAGCATAACAAAGGCTTTCAAAATATACATCCCATCGGAATGATACCATGGCAAGATTGTTTTCTTATAAAAAGAGCTATTATCTTCGTAATACATATTCTATTTCCTCATGGAGTTAATCAAATGATACGTTTTTTTCGTTGGTTGCTTATCATTATGATGTGTATCTGTCTGTATGACATAAAAGTTCGATTGGATCAATACTCAAGTCATGCATCAGCTTTTTTAAATGGATTATTGGTCAATATTCCTTCAGAAAATCTTTCACAAATGAACCGCTTTGCACTTAATACTGTTGTGCATCCTATAACAAATGCTTCTCTTGAAGAACAGACTGTTTATGCAATGGTCTTTAACATGATTATTATGGAAGGCAATATTCCCGAACAAAAACAAATCGTTGAAAAAATGGGAGACACCTTTCAAACCTTGATGGGGCGAAAACAACTTTACAAGGCAGCCAATTACTGGAAAAAAAGATTAAGCGCATTTAAAGATTACAGACAAAAAATGCATCAATTGAAAGATTTATTCGTTCGTGCTGTTGATCAATATCCTTTTTTTGATGATGTTTCGATTCACTTATATGTTGATTCTGGGAAAAACAAAGGCGAATTTTCAAACGCAATGATTACAATAATGGATAGTATCCCCTGGTGGCAACAGCCTACAACATATTGTGGCATGAAACATTCTCTAACAGACAACTCCATTCGTGAGCATTCAGCATCAGGACTTACCCATGATGGAAGGCCCTCAATATTTACACTGATAAAAAGGATGCTTTATCAGGATTCCTATGGAAGCAAGTCCCGATGGGATTTAGGGTGGATGACATTGCAATGTGGTAGTTTGTATACAATTATATCCATCAAAGTTCCTTTTAAAAATTTTGTGATCTCTATTATTTCAGGTTTATGGATATTTATTATATGCCTGATCGTATTTATTGGGTTATCGTTAAAATTCAAAAAGAGTCCTCAAGCAGCAGTTATTCAAAAGCAATCTTCAAAAAATATAGATCGCCGGGAATCAAAAAATTCAATAGGTCAGACCTCAAAGTCTGTTGAACAAACTGATACGATCAACAGAACTAATGAATTGATAAATGACGCATATGATCAACCCAAAAAATTTTTATTTCAAACCGGCTGATTGGGTGAACCTTAGGAATGCTCGGAAAATAAGTCCTTAATAATGAAAGGAAAATAGATGATTTTATTAATTGATAATTATGATTCATTTACATATAACATAGCATATGCATTAGGAACAATGGGGCAAGAGATAAAGGTTTTTCGCTCAGATACGATCTCTACTGAAAAAATTGAACAATTAAAACCTCAAGCCATTATTATATCGCCAGGCCCTGGTCGACCTGAAAATTCTGGTATCAGTTGCGAAGCTATTGAACGTTTTGCAGGTGCTATTCCCATGATGGGAGTTTGTTTAGGTCATCAATGTATCGGCCAGGTATTTGGTGGAAATGTGATTCAAGCAGAAACTCCGGTACATGGAAAGACATCCCAAATTTTACATGATGGTAAAACCATTTTTCATGATTTACCTGATGGATTTAAAGCAACCCGCTATCATTCATTAATTATAGAAAAATCCAGTGTGCCTTCCCAATTAACCATTTCTGCTCAAACAGATTCAGGTATTGTAATGGGTATAAGAAATGAAACATTAAAAATCGAAGGTGTTCAATTTCATCCTGAATCTATTGCAACAAAATTTGGTTCGCAATTGTTTAAAAATTTTATTAATTGTTATTGCTCTGTTTTAAAGACATAAATCAATGGTGTCCTTTCAGTAATCGTGCTTGAGTGATTGATTTATGAATTATTCTCAACCCGCTTACTAACGCAGGCGGCTCTGATTCGTTAACTTGTCTGGTATCAGAGCACCGCGCCTTAGTAAGGGATTGTGATTAATTCATAAATCAATCACTCAAGCAGGTTTACCGAAAGGACACAAAACATTGCTAAAAGAAGATCCTCATTTTATGTAAATCGTTCAAAAAAGTAAGGTAATGTAAAGACGTAGCATGCTACGTTTCTACACTACATTTACCCCAAAACAAACAATATCAATAATGGGGAAGTTCTTTTCAGAAATTTCCTAAGTTATATTTGATATTGACTTTTTTATTGTTATGCTATAATTTTTTTGGCTTTTACAGAATTGTAGCCGATTCTATTTTTATCTATTCATAAAATATTACAAAAGTATATGAAATTAAATGAAAAATAAATTTTTAGAAATATTTTTATCTATTTTACTATCAATTGTTTCAGCAACATTTATGTTGTTAATAGCTGAAGGAATATTAAGACTGAAAAACAGTTCAATGAAGAATTATGACATTGAAATGTGGAGATACTCCAAAGAGTTGAAAAAAAGAAGTGATAATAATATATTAGGGCACGAACATTTAAGATCTAAATGTGCAACGCTTCAATCTGTAGAAATATGTATTAATAACATAGGTTTACGTGGAAATGATTTTATTGACAATGAAAAAAACAAAAGAAAAATATTATTTTTAGGAAGTTCAATTACATTTGGTTGGGGTGTTGAAGAAGAAAAAATATTGACATCATTGATTCAGCAAAAGTGTATGGAAAAAAATATTCAGGCTCAAATATTAAATGCAGGAATTGGAAACTATAACACAGTAAGATATGTTGAAAGATTTTTTACAATTCTAAAAAATATTGAGCCTACCGACATTATTATACAATACTTTGTTAATGATGCTGAAGAACTTAGCCAGGGTGGAGGAAATTTTTTATTGAGAAATTTTCAGTTAGCAGTTACTTTCTGGATTTTTATGAATAGATTTTTAACAAAAAATGGCGAAAGCTCATTGCGTAAACATTATGAGCAAGTTTATGATAAAAAGGCTAATGGCTTTTTAGCAATGAAAAAAGCATTAAAAAGACTTAGTGATTATGCAAAAAAGAACAATATTAAAATTTTTTTAGTAATGACTCCTGACATACACAATCTTCAAGACTATTCATTTTTATTTATTCACAATAAAATGAAAACAATCGCCAGTGATTATGGCTATAAATACTTAGATCTTTTACCATTTTTATCAAACATTGATGCTGAAAAATTATGGGCAATGCCTGGAGATCCACATCCTAATGAAATGGGGCACAAAATAATGGCTGAAGCTATTTTTACTTTGATTTTTGAAACTAAGTAATTCTAGGAAATTAATTAAGCAATGCTTTTCAATTCACCAGTTTTTTTTATATTTTTTTTCATCTATTTTTTATTTCATGCCTCCCTAAAGTCACAACATCAGTTACTACTTATTATTATCGGAAGCACTATTTTTTATACATACTGGTATCCATTTTATATTTGGGTACCATTTATTCTTATATTGATGGCTTTTTTCGGTGGAATATGGATACACACTGAAGAGAAAAAAAGAATCAGAAAATATAAACTTATAATTGTTTTGATGTTTCTTGTTTCCCCTCTATTGTTTTATAAGTATGCCAATTTTTTTTATAAAGATGTATTTGGATTATTTTTTGATTTTAACTCTTCATTATTTAATTATCCACTACCACTGGGGATATCATTTATTACATTTACAATGATGGCTTATGTAATTGATGTCTATTGGCGAAATTTTTCTGTTGTAAATAATTTATCCTTGTTTTCTTCATATACATTATTTTTTCCTCAATTAATAGCTGGTCCTATTCTCAGGCCAAAAGAGCTTATTCCTCAACTTGAAAAAAATAGAACTAAAAAATCACAAAATAAATTAATTCTTGGAACAGCTATCTTTACTCTTGGTTTACTAAAAAAAATGGTTATAGCTGACCCTCTTGCTGAAATTATAGATTCTATTTTTAGTAATGTGAATAACTTAAATGGATGGAACTACTTGTTAGCTATATATGGATTTTCTGTTCAGATTTATTGTGACTTTAGCGGATACACAGATATGGCCATTGGATCTTCTATTATTTTAGGAATAAAACTACCAGAAAATTTTAAACAACCTTATCTGGCTGTTTCTGTGAAAGATTTTTGGCGCAGATGGCATATTACTTTATCTAACTGGCTAAGAGACTATATTTATATTCCTTTAGGAGGTAATAAAAAAGGCTTTACTTCTCAGGCTGTAAATGTATTTATAACAATGTTTATCGGAGGATTATGGCACGGTGCAAATTGGACATTTATTATTTGGGGCCTTATTCATGCCACTGGCATTGTTATATCGAATATAATAGTAAAATTGCCTAAATGGATAGCTGTTATAATAACGTTTCATTTTATTGCCTTTGCATGGATTTTTTTTAGAGTTGAAAATTTAAATACAGCCAAACTATTCTTTATAGGTTTATTGACAGAAAGATATACTGATGGATTTCAATTTTTCATGCAAAATATTTATTCAATAATTTGTATCATCCTTTTTTTCTGTTTACATAGATTTGATAACCAAAAACTATTAAAAGATGCTGTTCAAAAATATAACAAATTAATAGTTTGGAATGTTATAATTTTTATTTGGATTCTTTCAATAGTACTGAATTCAGGTAGTTCTGAAAAATTTATATACTTTGATTTCTAAATGAGATTAAATCAATTCTAAAGGAGCATTAATGAAAACTCAAAATCTAAATGAAAATGATAGAAACATTGACAACTGGTCTTTAAAAAAGAAAATTATTTTTTCAATTCTTCCATTATTGATTCTTTTTTGTTGTACAGAAACAGCTTTAAGGTTTGCTTATTTTCAAAAATTCGGAAAAAATAGACTGGCAATTGTTTCTTTTTATAGAGAAGCGAAATATAGAGTTTTATTAGCTGTTGCTAAATATAAAGGAGATCAAGTTGCATTACCACTTATTATCAGGGAAAATCTAAAAAAAGAACTATTGGGAGATAAAGGAAAAGAATTATTCAAGCTGTTTCAAGCTGAATTTACTGAAAATCTCAAAGAATTTGCTAAACAGGCTGAAAAAGTTGGTTCAAAATTTTGTGTAATATACATACCACCATATGATAAAGACAGTTTATCAAAAAAATTTAATATGATATCCAATAATTTTTTTAATAAAGTTTGCATTGAAAACAATATATCATTTATTAGCTTGCAAGATTTAATTAAGGAGTATCCAAAGGAAATTGTTATGTTACTACCTGAAGATCCACACCTTTCAAGATTTGGAAATAGAATGATAGCTAAAAAGCTCGGACAATTCATTGACAACCAATTTGGTGATCATAAAACAAATATTCAGTTAGCAAACCCTCCAAAGCTATTCGGCGACTTACAACCTAATTTAAATGTAATAAAAGATGAAAAACGTCAACTTCCATACCGCTTAGTAACTAATTCACAGGGATTAAGAATGGATTATTACTTGTCTTTTCCAAAGAAAAAACAAAGAATCCTGATCATGGGTCCATCATATACATTTGGACCTTATGTCCCGAATTCCCATACTTATGCTGGATATCTTAATTATTTTTATCCTGAAAAAGAATTTATTAATGCGGCAAAAGCTGGATATTATATTTCAGATTCACTATCATTATTTATTGACCGATCAAAATTTATTGAACCTGATATAACAATTTTACAAGTTGGTAATCGTGATATAGTCACTTTTACATACAAAAAAAATTTAATGAATAGAAACAGATTCGTCTATGAACCAACTGAAATAGAAAAAAATTTTTTAAATGAATTAAAATAGGCTTTGGCTTTCGGACGATGCCCCTGGCTGGTATGTTTGCCCCCTTTGGGGTTAAAGTGTGTCCGATTTTGACTTTAAGTAAGCGATCATAAATTTTCGGGTATATCGTAGTTAATTATTTAACATACTTTGGCTTTTTGTTCACATCTACTGCTTAAAAAAAACACTTTTAGACTATGCAAATTAAATATATTCT
>Ga0272440_1002871_pt1 | contig 13196 bp, 8 predicted proteins | sample SSMMMBAug17_FD_192440 | JGI IMG/M metagenome (GOLD analysis project Ga0272440, IMG submission 192440) | Marine sediment archaeal communities from Little Sippewissett salt marsh, Falmouth, MA, United States - SSM-MMB-Aug17 | ecosystem: Environmental > Aquatic > Marine > Wetlands > Sediment ...
TTATCAGGTAACGTACCAGGTCTGCTGGAACAAACTTGCCAAAAGATTTCAGACCGGTCCGCATATTTTCAAAGGAATCCGCCATCTTAGTAATTTCAACAAATGCCGTTTCAACTTCGGCGCCTTCATCTAATTCAAATTGTCGAATCTTTTCAGCATTTGCTGATAATTTATCCAAAGGTATCGTTATTAATCTACTAATCAGAACACTTAATAATACGACACAAACCAGACAGAAAAATGAAATGGCAAATCCAATGATAGTGTTTCTTTTGACACTGGCCATAAAATCATTTTCCGGAACAACAATACCAATAACCCAGTCCCATCCGTATTGAGAAGGGAATGGTTTATATAGTCCAAAATATCCTTCTCCTTCATGAGTATAATTAAATGATATTTTTTCTGTCATTCTCAAAGGTTGCCCCGCTGAAATACCCATTTTTTCCTGAATACCATAATAGGATGACACAATCGCTCTATCAGATATATTTGTAATTGTATTCAGCTTGACATTACCAGTCAGAGTATCTTGTTTACTAACCTCTTCAAGATTCGGAAGCGCAACAGTTTTTCCCTTGGAATTGATAATAAATGCGCGCCCGTGTTTACCAATTTTTAATTTTTTCAGGAACATTGACAGTTCTTCTAGTGCAATGTCAATGGTTGTAACGCCAAGGAATTCTTCATCTTTCATAATTGGCATGGATGCTGTAATCCCTGGTTTTTGATCAGATGAAAATACATAAACATCTGTCCAGAACAAAACTTGTTTTGATTTTGCGCCTTTATACCAGGGTCTTATCCGAGGATCATAACAACCGTGCGGTTCCGCAATATTGCTAATCTCATGGCCCTCTTTATTGCGTTTAATCCAGCTGGTTTTGATACAGGGTGCAACAGATCTGGCGATTTCAGCTTTATCCGCATCCGTTTCATTGGGCATTTCTTCTCGACCTTTTTTCACCAAATCTTCGCAAGTTGGTGACGTATCCAGACGAGTTACAATTTTAGTACTCACTGTTCCATTGGGCATCCGCTTGGTCATCCAAAAATCACCACGCTCATTACCAAAATTAACCATTGAAAACTGTGGAAAACATTTTAGCTGATGCATGGTAAAGTCTTCAATTTTTTTATTGAAATCTGAACTGAAAATGCCGCCATCAGAAGACATAGCATTCAGTTTCACTTGTTTCCCGGCTGGCCCCAAGTGATTGAGGGTCTTTTCCAGTGCATGCTCACTAATCTTGGTCATCAAATCATCTGCAATGGCGTATACTGATTGCTTTGTCGAATAATAGTTCAAAAAGATAATAAACAATGTTGTTGCTGTTATCAGCGTAATGAATATTACCGGCAAAGTAATACGTACGCGCCATTTACCACCGGATCTTTTTTTTTCTTCCATTAATGCTCCTCCTTTTTTTTCAACATCCGATTTCATAAACTACGAAAAAATAATAATAAAAATTCCTAATTTCTTTTACCAGATACTAATAACATAATTTATATAGATAAACAATGATCATATTTGTTTTTTAAAAAAAAAATTGAGATTGATTTATTATTCGTTATTCTATTCGGGGTGCGAGAATCTAATTTGTTGATATTAAAATGAAACAAAAAATATCATATTTGTTGTTCAAATTTTTTCAAAAATTTAAGATTTGATTTGGGTAAGGCAAATTGATTAATTTCTGACCAATCAATCCATTTGTAGTCAACAGGGCCATTTAATATAATCGTACCAGAATGATACTGGCATAAAAAAGCATCCATTATTTGTTTAAAGTGTGTATATGTATGTTTGATTTGCGTGACATGGTGTTTTATATGAATATTTATTTGAAGCTGTTCTTGAATATGTCTCAAGCATGCATTTTTATGGGTTTCATTGTTATTCATTTTTCCGCCTGGAAATTCCCATAGTCCTCCCAAGAAACCACCAGCTTTCCGTCGTGTAAGCAAAAACTTGTTATCTCTTTGAATTACTGCAGCAACCCATTTTTCTGTGGGAGTGACCGGTGACTTTTTTCGCATGGGAAAAACCGAAACTGTATCATGTCTAAATGCCTGACAATCATTTGTTAGGGGACAACTGTTACATTGTGGATTTCGGGGAGTACAAATCAATGCGCCCAACTCCATTATTGCCTGATTATAGTCTCCTGGACATTGATTGCATAAAAGCATTTGCGCTTTTTTCGCATAGATTTTTGCATGTTTGCTTTCATTAACAGTTTCTGTCATTTCATACAATCTGGAAAGAACCCGACGAACGTTACCATCAACTACTGCCATCTTGTGTCCAAATGCAATGCTTTGAACAGCGGCATTTATATAGTCTCCTACACCTGGTAATTGTCTAAAAACGATAGGGTCTGATGGCACCTGACCTGAAAATTGTTCAACAACCATTTGTGATGCTTTCTGAAAATTGATTGCCCGCGCATAATAGCCCAATCCTTCCCAGCATTTTAGCACATGATCCTGATTGGATTTGGCAAGGGTTGCAATATTTGGAAACATTTTTAGAAAACGTTCATAGTATGGAAGTACTGTATTCACCTGAGTTTGTTGCAACATGACCTCAGAGACCCATATGGCATATGGATCATCTGTGTCTCTCCAGGGAAGCGATCGGCGATTGGCCTGAAACCATTTCACAAGCTTTTGAGGGATAGTTTTCATTGATCAATGACCGCCTGCGAGAATCTGAAGGATTTCAATTAATGATTCCAAATAATTATGCTTTAGGTTTAGTGTCAATGGAGATTCTATACCACCTCGAATATCATAAGCTTTTAGATCCATAGATTCTGTCGCTTTCAGGAATGGACGACCAGATGCAGGTTCATATTTAAATGATATTAATTCATTTTGTGATTTCATCCATACTTGTAAGAAAAATAAGGTTTTATCCAATACCTGCATGGGTGAAGCAACGCCTCTGATCTCACCAGAATTTGAAAGTGCAAGAAGGCGATCTTTTGCGCCTGATTTAAGCAAATTGTTTTTATGTTTGAGTTGAACTGTCAGGCATGATGGATATTGATAATCACTAAACTGGTTCGAAAGTTTACGAATAATGCCTTTATGTGCTTTTCTTTTTGTCGTGTTTTCAAGTCGTGGATAAATCAAGTTTGAAGGTTCACTGACTTGAATTTGATATCCCTGACAGGGTTTTAAAAGAGTTAGGCCACCCCACCATCCATCGCTGTATTCAGAAAAGCCCTCCTGACCAACGATTCTTTCCGCTGCACTACCGAGTGACTTCAATGCAATATTGATATCCATTTCAAAAAAAGGCAGATAGCCAATCCAGTTCCAACCATTGTCAAGCTGAATGGTTGTATCATCGTAATAAACCGGATCCCCTGAGTAAGTCAATGTTTGCGCATTATACATTTTCATCAGATACATTTGAGTCGGATCGATTGTTTCAATCATTCCATACCATTTTTCACCATAGTATTCAGAGAAACCGTTTTGTCCCACCACGACCTGACATTGACCATTGATGGATGCCAATAAATTGTTCAGGCGCATATCCTTTGCGCGAACATTCATACTGACCCAATTCCATCCTTTTTTCAGTGGAAGATTGAGGTCCACTTCAGTAATATTGATTTCATAAGGTGCATACATGGAGCCAAAAGATGCATTCACCCCAAAAACAATTTTTTCATTGATTTGACTGAAAATTGTACCTGTATCAGAATCGAAAAACTGGAATGAAACGACATCATCCTGAGTATTGCTCCATATCTGAAGAAAATACAGTTTTCCAAAAGGGCTGTCCTGTGGATTGGCAATACCACGACATTCTCCATTTATAAATGCCGCCAGGATGTCATTATCGTGTACCATTGGTTGTTTCTTATTGTTGAAAACCCCAGCAACAAGCATGCATTGATACTGATAATTTTTTGGATTATAATCCCAATCAGGCGGACGATAGCCTTCCAATGATTCCTGATATACCGACACACGAGTCTGGGTTTGTGCCAGAGCTGTAGAGGAAACAGTAATCAAGCCCATTCGTGGTGATGCAATATTTTGCGAATATTCGACCCGAATAATACCTTCCTGAATGCCAGCGCTTTCATTGATAATGGTCAGCCAGTCTGCATTGGATATTGCTGACCAGGTCAAAATACCACTCCCTGCATTGGTAATGGAAAAAGAAACAATGCCTTCTTTGCCAGACACACGGTGCTGTTCAGGAGAAACCATCAATACCGGTTGGCCCGGCTTTTGATTAATTATCACCCCGATACTTTGACCATCATCGGTTGAAATCTGAATTGTGCCTGTTCTGGCTAAAGAATCATTCGCCTGAAAACGCACCCGAATATTGCCATCATTGACTCCTGCAAATCCGGTATCAATGATCAACCAGTCAGTCAGTGATTCGGCTTTCCATGACATATTTCCAGCACCTGCATTGAATACGCGAAGATCAATTGTGTCACTTTCAGCGGAAACTTCCTGGGTTTCCGGTGAAACCTTTAAAATAGGGTATCCAGCAGTTTGAGTGATGGTGACAGATGTCGGACTATTAATTGCGCCAGGCGCGGAAATAAATACACTTGCTGTTCGATTTAGACCATAATTGGGTTCAACACGCAAAATAACTTGTCCGGTATCAGTGCCACTAGAGTTGCCCATGAAGCTCAACCAGGTATCTTGAATCGTTGCAGTCCAGGACATGAATCTTGTGCCTTCATTTGAAATTGTAAATATAACTGTATCATCAATTGCAGAAATTGTCTGACTATTCGGTGACACAGCAATGACCGGATACCCTGCCTGCTGATTGATTACGATTGTTTGTGGGCTATACATGGCACCTGGAGCTGTAATTACGACATGGCCGTTTCGGGCATCACCGGCATTATTATCATATAGAATTTTTAAAGAATAATTATTTGTACCGGTTGAATTGTTTTGAATATGAAGCCATGTTTCCTGAACAATTGCCTGCCAATCCATGATCGCCGTTCCATTGTTGATAATTGAAAATTCAGTGGTGCCTGAAAGTGGAGGCACTTCTCTAATTATGGGTGATACTTCTAAAACAGGTATTTTAGAGGAAATAATTCTAAAAAATGACTGGATATTGGCTTTTTCCGGAGCATTTTCAGGTCTTATGCGCATCATACAATTGGGAGAGACTTGCCCAGTGATATAGTCCCAGGTATATTCCCCATCATTGTCAGTTTTTCCGCCTTCAATCAACTCAAATGGACCGCCATCCCTCGAAATAGAAATTTCGACATCCCCACCTAAATTGCGATGTTCCCATTGGATAAGCATTGAATTTTCTTTTTCCCAGGTAGAACCCTGAGCAGGTGAAAGAATACATATTTTTGTCGGATCTGATAGATCCTGTCCACCTCGAACTGCCCGACTAAAATACGTATTGCTTTTGGATTGATAATTATCGTTACCATTATAAAAATGAATACACCAGATATGATTCTCTTGAAAGGGATGAGCTGTGGATGTCCAATAATTGCCAAGAACTGTGTTGGGAAATTCATTCACATAAATAGATGGCGTAATCCTACTGTAATCAACAATTGATCGAAATTCCTCACGTGTTGGCATACGCCAGTTTGTATGATCAGCCAACAGCAAACCGTTAAATTGGGTAATGGCTTCTTCCCAGGTCATGGGATTTTGAAAATCGTCTTTCTGCCACATCAAACCTGTGAGTGTATCAGTAATGGTTCCATTCATGTTATTCACAAATCTGGATAATTTATCCCCTGTTGAAATACCACGAACTGCGCGAACATACATTGATCTGGATTTGTCATCATAACCATTTTTACCGGTAACAAACGAAATATGCCATGCTTTTTGAGAATTGCCTGCATATGTTGTAGATGTCCAATAACCGCCATGCATGATATTGGGAAAAAAATGGGATTGAATACCATTGGCCTGATTCATGTTCAGCAAAGTGGCCAATTCATAAATATTGGGCAATCGCCAGTCTGTAAACCCGCCATAGGATTGGGCGTTAAGCGCTCGGATATAATCGTTGGTGTCAGAACCATCTGCATTTATACCAGCATATCCACCATTTGTTATATCGCTGGGGTCATACCAGGAATATTGTCTGGATTTGTCTTGAATGGAGCTATCAATCTTTTTTACTTCCCAGATCAAACCGGTAACTTCATCACGAACCATTGCCCAGGATTCAGCAAGTGAATTTAATACATTTCCTGAATTATCCAATTTCGTAAGTTTCTGCGGGTTGATCAGATAATCTGAGTCTTCCCCATTTATTTCTGTAAAGGACTGACGTTGTCCCGTGTCTGGAATGGGTCCGGCAAGAACGATATTCCCCAGCATAAAAAAAACAAAAATCATTGTTCCTATGCGGATAAATGGATAGAATTTCATAATATATTCCTTCATTAAATGATTATTCAGTCTTATCGACAGATTTTTGAATTTCCCGCATCAATCGACATAAAATATTATATCATCAGGCCGTTTCTGGCATAAGTTGTTGATATTCTTGTTGCATTTTCTGATATTGTTTTTGATCTACACCAGTCGCAATTATTTAGATTGGATTTTTTCATACACATAAACAATGCAAACCATAATCTTAAATATCGCAAAGCAAAACTCGAAAAATAAGTTCCTCATTTTGCTGGAGTCCCAAATCTTTAGATTTGGGAGACAAAGAGTGTGACGTCCAAATCTAAAGATTTGGAACTCCAGTATTCTCCAATATCCCTATAATTAAAATGGGGCACTTATTTTTCGATCATTTCAAAGTAATATTAACTTAACTTAAATCGGGTAAGCATTTGCTTAATTTTATCAACAAAATCATTTAATTCTCTAGCGTTACTGTCAACATCCTGACTTCGATTATTAACATCGCCAGCTGCCCTGTTAACCTCAGCAATATCTTTGGCAATATCACTTGAGAATTGAGAAGCCTGGTTCACATTTCTTGTGACTTCCTTGATACCTTCAGATGCCTGAAGCACACTGTTTGCAATATCCTGAGTTGTTGCAGATTGCTGTTCTACTGATGCTGCAATTGTTGATACAATTTCATTGACATTATTAATTACCTGTAAAATTTTGCCAATCTGGTTAACAGTGGAATCAATAGCACCCTGGATTCCCAATATTTTATCCTTAATTTCATCAGTGGCTGAACTGGTTTGTTTTGCCAATTCTTTTATTTCATTGGCAACAACAGCAAATCCTTTTCCGGCTTCGCCTGCGCGAGCAGCCTCAATGGTGGCATTTAAAGCCAGAAGATTTGTTTGCTCGGAAATATCATTAATTGTTTCGGTCACTATGTTAATTTCCTGAGCAGATTTGCCCAATTTATTGATTTGGTCCGAGGCGTCCTGTGCTTGAGATACAGCATCACCTGTAATTTGACGTGCTTGTTCCGTATTGCGGGCAATGTCATGTATCGTGCTCGTCATAGATTCCGCCGAGTCGGCAACAATGGATACATTTGTTGAGGTTTCCTCAACAGCCGCAGCTATAGAATCCATATTATTACTCATCTCTGATGCGGATTGCGAGGCATGATCGGATTTCATTTGAGTGTCTTGTACATTTGTTGAGAGTCCGTGTGAAATATCTTTCAGTTTATCTGATGAATTTCTTAGATCATCACTGGCATGGAGTATATTGGACATCATTTTGTTCAGACTCGATGACATCTCTTTCAAAGAGCCGATCATCTGTCCAAATTCATCTTTTTGATCAAGGGTAATTTGTTGAGATAGATCGCCACTGGTTATAGCACTCACAAACTGATTGGCTTTTCCAAGAGGATCGATAACTGACTTTTGCGTAAAAAGCCAAACAATTGCAAAAACAATAATCAGGATGCCAAGGGTCAATAGAATTACATTTCCTATTGTTTTTCTAACTGCCTCGTGTGCATCTTTAAGAGATGAAATTATCTCAAATGCACCATGTATTTCACCAACTTTCCAACCTTCACGAATCCCTCCCAAAGGATCTTTTGAACCTTTTGGATTTCCATGGCAGGAGAGACAATCCTTTGTCAAACGAATGGCACGAAAATATCTGATTTGGTTTGCTTCCTTGATAATAAATTCATCCAGGTTTTGTTGTTTCATTTTTTGTAATGTCCGGCGTTCGAGTGGTGTGGGTTCATTTTCTGGATTACGCGGACTGATCTTTGGCACTCGAAATTTATAATTAAGATTACTGGCATTTAATTTTGCTGTTTTAATTGCAGCAATGACAGGAACCGCTTCCAAAAGAATTTCTGGAGCCAATTGATTAAAAGGTTTAATCACCTGAATTTCAAGTTTTCTAGCCATTTCATTGCGGGAAGCTTCCGCCATAGCAACTACTGTCTTGCTTTTTCCAAGAATTGATAATTCTGCAGATTTTTTAATCCCACTGATATTGTTTTGTTCCAAGATCAATGAAACAACAATTAGCCCAATGGCAGATATCCCAATAATTTTCCATTTAACACTCAGGTCTTTAATACTCATTTTTTTCTCCTTATTAAAAAAATATCAAAAAAACCTATATTATAAACCTGTACACCTTTATTTGATATAACGATTAAAGGTTTCCAGATCTTGTTTGTTTTCCAGTTTCTTTCTTGGCGACAAATTAAACCGAAAACTATAACCTATTTCCAGGCTGATTCGATTTTCTTTCTGATTCTCCTTGAAATGTATCAAGTCACGAATTTGTAATGAAATACTTGAAAAAGAGTTTAGAAAAAAGGTTTTACATAACCCAAAACTTAATGATAATGCTGTATCGTTGGCATCACTGGAAAAGCTTTTGATTCGATCAAAACCAAGTAATCCTGCACCAACAAAAAATCCTGTTTCATGAAATACAATTTTTTTATTGCATACAGCACTTTTACCATACAATGGCCTGAACCATAGTTGAGAATATACCATATATGAAGGTTCATCATAAAATGTTGGGGCAATGTTTAATGATTTTTGAATATCATCCCGAATTGATTTGTCCTGGTTAATCATCCATGCTCCGCGAAACACTTCCCAGGAAAGAACATCATTGAAATGATATATATAATTTGCTCCCACTCCAAATGAATCAAAAAAATCATCGTCAGGTATGTAAGGAACAAAGAGTCCTACTTCATGATAACGATGAAATATTTTTTCTTGTACAACATAAGTGCGATCGCCATTATTATAATCAAGATCGCCGGCGAACAATAGTTGAGGGACAGCGCTGTAAATTAGCAGTCCAATCATAAAAGCAGTTGGTTTCATGATACACCTGTTTTTCATTTCCATATGACATCAACAATTTGATCTGAAAATTGTATTTGCCACATTTTCGGTTGATCTGCAACAATAAGTATCGCATCCAGTCTGGTTTTACCACTTAATTCCGGATATTTGGATCGCATTTGACCCACATCCGCATTCTCTAAAAAATATTTTAAATTGTCAATTTCTTTTTCAAGGCGTGCTTGATTTGATTGTGCTTTTTTAAAGTATCGGAATATTGCACGTTCATGGTATTTTTGGGCTGCTTTATGAATACAATAGTTTTTAAGTGATAATTCAATTTTCATTCTGTTCTCGTAAACGATTTCAATACGCCACAACTTTTTTTTCGAGATGTCCATAATTTACTACAGTTTCGTAGCATGAATGTACATCTTCAATATCAATCCCTGTTTCAATGCCAAGGTCTTCCAATAACAAAGCAATATGTTCAGTAGCGATATTACCGCGGGAATCTGGTATAAATGGACAACCACCAAGTCCTCCGAATGATGTATCAAATTGGGATATCCCATAATTCATGGCTGTCATAAGGTTGACATCACCAAAACCATTTGTGTCATGAAAATGAAAAAAAAATGGGAGAGACTTTGTTATTGGAAGCAGCAAATCAAGTGTTTTTTTTACACGTGACGGGGTTGCCATCCCGCTGGTATCGAATAAACCAAAGGCATCTACCTGTTCATGCAACATTTCACAGGTCATTTCATAAAGTCGTTCATCAGGAATGATTTTGTTGAATGGAGATCCAAATGCACATTGAATACCTGCAAACACCTTCATATTATATTTTCTGGCGCGTTGAATCATTTTTTTCATGGATGTACGCGCGCAGTCAAGATCCATGCCTGTATTCTTTTTGCTGTGAACCGGATCTGATGAAATGGAAATATCTATATGTTCAAGACCACATTCATATGCGCGGTCGATACCTTTGATATTCAATGCCAATGCAGAAAAGATTGTTTGTGATGCACTCAATGCAGGCAATGCCTGGCATAATTGATTTGCATCTGCCATTTGTGGAACAATCGATGGTGAAACAAATGCACAAATTTGGATTCGCTTTAAGCCAGCATTGACTAACCTGGATAAAATATCAATTTTCATCGAAGTTGGAATAATTCTTGGAAAATTTTGAAGGCCGTCGCGCAATCCCACCTCGGACAAAATAACTTTTGATGGCAGATTGATCATATAATAACTACTTTTTTCACATAGCGTACAATTTCTTCAGGATCATCCATGATTTCCAGGATGTCCAGATCCTTTTTGCTGATACAATTATTGGTTAACATTTGATCTTTTACCCATTCAATCAATCCACTCCAATACTCAGAATTGACCAGTATTACTGGCAAAGGCTTGATTCTTTGGGTTTGAATCAGCGTAACAGCTTCAAAAAGCTCATCAAGCGTACCAAAGCCGCCAGGTAGAATAATGTATGCCATTGCATACTTGATAAACATGAATTTTCGGATAAAAAAATATTTAAATTCAAGTTTCAAATTGGCAAAATCATTGGGGATTTGTTCCATTGGCAACTTTATATTCAAACCAATAGATGTGCCACCAGCATTTGCTGCACCCCGATTGGCAGCCTCCATGATGCCGCCACCACCGCCTGTCATTACTGCAAAGCCTTCTTTTACAAAACGTTCTGAAATTTCAACTGCTTTCAAATAATTGGGATTGTCCTCACTCAGTCGCGCAGAACCAAAAACACTGACTGCCGGTCCAATATCTTGAAGGTGTTCAATCCCTTCAACAAATTCTCCAATAATTTTGAATAATCGCCAGGAGTTATGGGTATTGAACGAATCAATTACAAATTGTTTATCCATTATTTTTTCTCTTATGTTGAAAGAAAGATTGTATTATATGCCGGCATTCATTTTCACAAATGCCGCCTGTTACCTGTATTTGATGGTTCAATCGTTGATCATTTTCTATATGATATAATGAACCACATCCACCCCACTTGAGATCTCTGGCTCCATAAACAATACGTTGGATTCTTGCATGAATTAGTGCGCCCATGCACATAATACAGGGTTCCAGTGTAACATAGAGCGTCAGACCGGGCAGTCGATAATTGTTTAATATTCTTCCCGCTTCACGAAGTACCAGAATTTCAGCATGGGCTGTTGGATCATTTTGGGATATCGTCTTGTTATGTCCCTGGGCAATGATTGTTTGATCTTGTACCAGTACCGCACCAACTGGAACTTCATTGATCATTTTGGACTGATTGGCCTCATTTAATGCGATATGCATGAACTGGATGTCGGTTTTCACTTTGGACCTGTTGATAATCATGTTCTGTAGTTTTCATTAAAACGACTCGATAATTTTGCAAATTTCATATATAGTATCGTATCTTTTTTAAATTTCGGGGTAACCAAGCGCTGGAGTCCCAAATCTTTAGATTTGGGCGTCAGTTCATTTTTAGTAACTCCCAAATCTAAAGATTTGGGACTCCAACCTTACCCCGAAATTTAAAGAAGATACCATAAATAATCGTTGTTGTTCGTGTCTGCTCTACCCAGCTTTATACCATAGCCATCAGGCTAAGAAAGAACCATTGATATTTTAACGGTTCGTGTGTGTAAGGGCGTGTAGGGGCGAACCTTATGTTCGCCCTCGAACTATATTCGATAGTGAACCTATATTTGAGGGCGAACATAAGGTTCGCCCCTACAAAATAAAGCTGTAGGCCACCTCTCAATAATCACTATTCGTTGAAAACTTGTGGCTTTGGGTTATCTTTATAAACGTTTTTTCCCTTTGCAATCTCATCATCAGATAATGATATATCAGTTAATTCGCCTGAGAAAAATTTGTCATATGCACCAAGATCCAGCAATCCATGTCCACTGAAATTTGCCACTATTACCTTTTCTTTTGCTTCTTCCTTAGCTTTGAGAGCCTCTTCAACAACACATGCCAGTGCATTGGTGGTTTCAGGCGCTGGAATTACCCCTTCTGTTCTGGCCCATAAAACACCTGCTTTGTAAGATTCGATTTGCGAAACAGATCGCGGCGTTAAAATACCATCCATGACCAGTTGACTAACAGTCGGTGCCATACCATGGTATCGAAGACCGCCTGCATGGATGGGTGGGGGAATAAAATTATGGCCAAGACTATGCATGGGCAACAGCGGTGTATACTTGGCTGTATCACCATGATCATATACAAATGGTGCACGAGTCAATGTTGGACATGCTTTTGGTTCTACCGGATAAATCTGAATATCTTTTCCATTCTTTTTGTCAAGAACATATGGAAAAGCCAAACCAGCAAAGTTGCTGCCACCGCCTGCACAACCGATGATAATATCAGGGGATTCATTGATCATTTCAAATTGTTTTTTGGCTTCCAATCCAATGATTGTTTGATGCAGCATGACATGATTCAGCACACTGCCAAGAGAATACCTTGTTTTTCCACTGGTATCACTAACAGCCGCTTCAATGGCCTCACTGATTGCAATACCAAGACTACCGGGTGTATCCGGCATTTTTTCCAGAATATCACGTCCGGCCTTTGTTTCAAGGCTTGGACTGGCAATGCATTCACCGCCCCATGTTTGCATCATAGCTTTGCGATAGGGTTTTTGATCAAAACTGATACGTACCATAAATACCTTGCATTTTAATTCAAATTGACTGCATGCAAAGGATAGAGCGCTTCCCCACTGACCGGCGCCTGTTTCAGTTGTGATATTTTGAATGCCAAATGCTTTGTTATAATAGGCTTGGGCAACAGCAGTGTTTGGTTTATGGCTTCCCGGAGGACTGACACCTTCATTTTTTATATAAATTCTAGCAGGTGTGCCCAATGCTTTCTCAAAGGCATGCGCACGAACAA
>Ga0272440_1002872_pt1 | contig 13191 bp, 4 predicted proteins | sample SSMMMBAug17_FD_192440 | JGI IMG/M metagenome (GOLD analysis project Ga0272440, IMG submission 192440) | Marine sediment archaeal communities from Little Sippewissett salt marsh, Falmouth, MA, United States - SSM-MMB-Aug17 | ecosystem: Environmental > Aquatic > Marine > Wetlands > Sediment ...
GATGAAGTCCGCATTTGGAATACTTCCCGCACCCAGACTGAAATTCAGGAAAATATGGGCAACACCTTATCTGGAAATGAAAATGGTCTGCTTGCGTATTATCAATTTAATGAAGGTGATGGAAATATTGCGACAGACAGTTCAACAAATGCCAACGATGGCACCATATACAATGATCCGCAATGGGTTGAATCTGAACAAATACCTGTGGGCACATTGACAGTGAATATTACAATGTCAGATGGTTCTGATCCCTCTGATGCTGGTGCAAAATGGACTGTCGGTAACACCAACTGTTATGACAGTGGAGATACAATTTATATGGTATCTGGCGATTACACAGTCTCATTTGTGTGTGATTCATGTGGTTCTGTATCAGATGAATCGCTAACAATAACAGATGGGGGAACTCAAAGCATTGCCATTACAATGGAAATCATCGAAAACCTGAATTATGCCATGGAATTTAATGGTTCCAACGATTATATTGATTACGATGTTGAAGATTGGCAGGGTAGTTTTACGATTGAAACCTGGATAAAAATAAATGAAGACCAGCAAAAAGCTGTGAGTATTTTTTCTTCCTCAGATTCTACTTCAACGGCTTCATCTTTTCAAATTGATTTTGCTAATACAAATACCATCCAAATGCATCTGACTGACGATTTTTCGTCAAATAAAACAGTTTCTATTGGCGATATCGAAAAGGATGAGTGGTATCACATAGCGGTAAGCTTTGATAATTCAAACCGTTATATCAAAACATTTTTAAATGGTTTGGAACAAAATTCACAAAGACTAAAATTTAAAGGTGTATTTGATGTCTACAAAATTGCAATCAACAGAAATAACAAGAAATATTTTTCAGGGCAATTGGATGAATTTCGTATTTGGAATACAGCGCGAACCTGGGCTGAAATTCAAGAAAATATGGGGAGTACATTAACAGGAAGTGAAGATGGCTTAGTTGCTTATTATCAATTTGATGAAGGCTCAGGTAGTACGCTTACAGACAGTTCTTTATCAGGTCATGATGGCACAATACACAATTCCCCACAATGGATTGATTCCCAAGCAATGTCAGTGGGTTCTCTGACAGTAAATATCAAAATAACTGGCGATGTTGATCCAGTAGAAGTTGGTGCCAGTTGGAGTGTTGATAAAACAAACTGGTACAATAGTGGTGACACAGCTTATCTGGTAGAAGGAGATTATGTCGTCACATTCAGACCTGTAAGAGGCTATTATTCTTCACCTGATGAATATGTGTCTATAGTTGATGGTGCCAGTGAAAGTATTACTTCAACCTATTCAGTAGCTCAAGGTGGTACGATGCTAATGATGACACTGCTTCCAAAAGACATAGACAAAGAAGGTGCCATGTGGAGCCTGAGCAATGGTGAATGGAGCGATGAGTCAGTCGTGTTTGACATCAGTAATGGTGACTACATTATCAATTTTAAACCCATTCATGGTTGGAATACACCTGAAAGCCAGGAAATCAGACTATCAGGAGGAACAAGCACCATAACAGCTGAATATCTGCCTCCTAACCTGACAAACTTAATTCAAACCTTGCAAGCGCTTTGTGATATCTGGCAGCCGCAAGAAACTGAATTTTTGGATATGAATGCAAATGATAAAGTGGATTTGATTGATGCGATGCAGATAATCCATTCTACGATTATGAATGGTGAATGGGGTCGATGGTGAATGGGGTCGGACCAAAAATATCTTTTCAACCCTTTGATTTTAAAACAAAATAAAAATCAAAAGCACCATTTTTAGCTCTTAGAAGACCCATTTTGACCCCAAAATGGGCCCTCTAAGAAAAATCAAATATCCCAAAATAAGCATTTTCAAACGATGAACGATTCAAACAATTATAAGTAGTCTGTTCTTCTTTTAAATGATAAGTATCTATATTTATAGTATCTGAAAATTTTTTGTTACGTTCATCAAGATATTTTGATACTAACAGATGCCTTGTATATGATGCGCTTGTTGAGTAGATAATTTTTTCGTTTTCTCAACGTGAAAATAGGAATCAACGATCGGAAATATTTAATAAAACTGTGGATACATTTTCTCTATCAGATGGCATCCAAACCATTTATTTTACTGATGGTGATAGTAACATACGTGTCAGTTACGATAGCCCAATAACATATTTTGTTGTGTTGGAAATAGTGAGTCAATTAGATTACAGTTATCCAATTCTTACATACTTTTTTATTTTTTTGTTTTTTATTTTTTTCGGAACTTTAGTTTGATATATTTTTATGGTATTAGATATATTTTTATGGTATTAATTGATTGATATGCAGATCTGTCGTTTAGAGATACTGAAACCATATAGTTTTTTGTTGACCTCGTAAACTTAGGAATTTGATACAATTTGGATATATCACCAGCAGATACAAACTCATATTTTTCACAACCATTGAATGCTAACTCAACATGGTATACTTATTATCTAAATAAATTGAACAGTATGGTAAAGACATAAGAAAGGAAGCATATGAAAAAAGAAAAAAACCATAATTACAATCTTCAAAAAATATCTGTTGAAGGTTTTAAGTCCATTCACTCTCTCACAATGAACATTGATTCTGTGAATGTTCTTTTAGGTGCCAATGGTGCAGGGAAATCAAATCTTCTTTCATTATTTTCCTTCTTAAATCACCTGGCTCAGGGTACATTGTCAAGTTATGTCGCAAGAAATGGATTTGCACATTCTTTTTTATTTTTTAGTGCCAAATTGCCGATGGTGATAGTCACACTATCACAGGTGAATACACTTATGAACAAGTCAGTGCTATTGTAATGATGACCATTCAACCCAAGGAAGTATTAAGCGATGGCGAAATGTGGAATTTAAATGGTGGAAAATGGAGAAGTGATAGTATGGCATTTAATATTGATAATGGAGACTATATTGTTTCATTTAAACCCATTGCGGGTTGGAATACGCCTGATAGTCAAAAAGTCAGACTTTCAAGCAATACATTGCTCATTACTGCTGAATATCAACCGCCAAATCTGAAGAATTTAATTGAAACCTTACAAGTCCTTTGTGAAATTCAGCATCCTGATAATCAAGAATACCTGGACTTAAATAGCGATGGAAAAATTAATTTGAGTGATGCGTTGATGATTGTTATGAAACTATCAGGTAAATCAAATTCAATAATAAAATATCATAGCGCAGATTATAATCCTAAAGATTTAAAGTTCAATCTATCAGAATTGTTACGTGTAGCACAATTATATAATAACAATGGAAACACATGTGGCAATTCTGGTATTGAAGACGGGTATTCTGTTGATCTGAATGGCCATACCACAGAATGTGACTATCACTCATCAGACTTTGCTCATAAAGGTAAACAGCCAGATTGGATTATTGATTCATGTGAACTATCAAGAATGAAGCAGTTACATAATGCAGGTTGTTATAAAATGAGCGATACTGAAGAAGATGGTTTTATGCCTGTTGTCTGCGACCAGAAACCTGTGTCAAAAAACCAAGAAACAGAAATTTTAAACGCTAGTCAGTTAGTTGAACAAATTGATAATAAAACACTTGAAATTAAAAATACTATTGAATATACAGGAGCGATTTATTCATTTATGATGAAAGTTCAAATCCCATTAGAATGTTATTTTTTGCAGTATTCAGGACAATACTCACCTGATTTTTATAAATATAATGAGGCGGAAAAAACTTTAGAATTCATTTGGATTAAACCACCACCACAATCATTTGAATTTAGTTATTATTTGTCTGGCAAAAAGAATAATAGTGGAATAATTAAATCTGAAATTCAATACAGAAGATTGGGAAGATTGCTTATTGAGCTTGTTAAATCTATTATTAGCAATTAGTTAATAATAGTAAATGTCAAAATGGATCGAATTTTGTGGTCTGGTCAAGCTTTGCGATGACTACATCACTGTGGATTAATGTATTAATTCATGGATATCCATTTCGTATGAAAATCGTAAAGATTTTCGAATTAAAAAAAGGAGAAATTATGAAAAAGCACACACCATTTTTTAAAGTATTCTTTAAAGTATCAAGTATTTTAATGATTTTTGTAATCTCTGGCATATCTCAAACCATAGCCAATGAAAAAACAAATTGTGTGACCAATGGTATTGTTGATCAAAAAAAATCACGAGCCAAAAGACTTAAAAGTACCATCTCAACAGGTACAATTCATGTAATCATTTCACCAGATGAAGCCGTACTTGCAGGAGCAAAATGGAGTATTGATTCTGGTGATTCATGGAATAGCACAAGTGAAAGTGTATCAATCAGCACAGATACACAAACGATTACATTTTCCAGTCTGAATGGCTATTCAAAACCTGATGATACAGTCATCAGCATTTCGGAAGATGAAACTCAAACACTTACCGTAACGTATATTGATGAAGATTCATATCCCAATGCATACAAGGGCTATACATTATATATGCCCCTGGATAGTTCTGAAGCTTACTTGATAGATAACTATGGAAATACGATCCATTCATGGGAAACTGGATATGATCCGTCCAATTCATGTTATTTGGTTGGCACTGGAAATTTTCTTCAAACAGCAGATATGGGGGATTCTATTTTTGATGCTGCTGCTACAGGTGGAAGAGTAATGGAGGTTTCAGCAGATGGTTCAACGAATTGGATTTTTGACTATTATAGTGATGAATATATTCTTCACCATGATATTGAATATATGTCTAATGGTAATGTACTGTTAATTGCTTATGAACTTATTTCGTATGATGATGCTCTTGCTGCTGGCAGAAAACCACGATATTTGGATGATGAAGGCTTGTATTCAGATATGATACTTGAGCTCAATCCTTCAACCGGTGAGATTATCTGGCAATGGCGCGTATGGGACCATCTGATACAAGAGCAAAATGAGAATAAACCAAATTATGGGACAGTTGCGGATCATCCTGAAAAAATTGACCTGAATTATACAACAAAATACCCGGATTACAATCATTTTAACTCTGTTGATTACAATGAAGAACTGGATCAAATTCTGATCAGTTGCAAAATTTATAATGAAATATGGATTATTGATCATAGTACAACAACAGAAGAAGCTGCAAGCGATTCTGGTGGAAAATATGGAAAAGGTGGGGATCTGCTTTATCGGTGGGGTAATCCAGAAACATATAGTGCTGGAGATTCAGATGATCAAAAGCTCTTTGGTCAACATGATGCCAATTGGATTGATAACGGGTATCCAGGTGAAGGCAATATTTTAATATTTAACAATGGTAATGGTCGACCTACGACAGGTGACGATTATTCATCCATTGAAGAAATCACTACACCGGTTGATGATGATGGCAATTATTCCCTAACCTCAGGCTCAGCTTATGAACCCTCTGAAACAACATGGTCATATGAAATAGATTCAGATTATTACTCTTCAGCGATTTCTGGAACGCAACGATTACCCAATGGAAATACATTAATCTGTAGTGGTGGAAATGGTTATTTCCTTGAAGTTGATGATTCAAAAAATGTTGTGTGGACGTATGATTTAGATGATTTAGATGATTCAAGAGTGTTCAAAATTCGCCGCTATGGTCTAGATTACGAAGGTCTGACTGAAATTCTTGATACAGGAGAACTAATAGTAACCATTTCTACAACAGATGCCATAACTGCCGGTGCACAGTGGAATATAAACGATGGTGAATGGCATGACAGTGGAGAAACTGTAAATGTTGTTATTGGTACTCATGTCATTGGTTTTAGCACTGTTGATGGTTATGATAGCCCTGATAGCCAAACCATTATCATTGGTTCAGATGAAACTGAAGCCATAACAGCAGAATATGTTGTCCAGAGCATATCAGAAACTGGCTCACTCTGTGTAACAATAGAGCCATCTGATGTCATAGATGCGCAGTGGACAATTGATGATGGCACAAGCTGGTATGATAGTGAAACAACACTCTCTGATTTAGATACAGGAGACTACACTGTTTCTTTTAGCGATATCACTGATTATGTCACGCCTGATGACCACACTATTAGTGTTGCTGACGGAGAAACAACGACACTAACAGTGACATATGAAGCCGAAGAAACAGGTAACGCATCCTTGACTATTACAATCAAACCAGACTCAGTTGTATCATCAGGCGCGAAGTGGTCTATTGATGATGGTGATGAATGGATGTCCAGTGATGATACCATTTCAGGTTTAGATGCAGGGGATTACGTCATTACGTTTAAACGCGTATCTGGATGGCGAAAACCAAAAGATCAAACAGTAAGCATTGAAGATGGAGAAAATTCATCAAATACATTTACATACAGACTTTCTCAAGGAATTGCCACACTGATTGTTGATATAAAACCATCAAAGGCAAAAGCTGCAGGAGCAATGTGGAAATTAGATGATGCCGAATGGCAGGATACAACAAGTTCAATGGTTGATTCTGGCGATTATTTCCTTAGCTTCAATCAAATTCCTGGCTGGCGCACACCAGATAGTATTGAGATCGGTTTGGATGAAAATACCAGTAGAATAATCATCGGACAATATTATCTGTATGGTGATGCCGATAGCAATGAAATTGTCGATCTTGCTGATATGATTAAAATTCAACAAGTCCTAACAGGTGTTTCTCATGATGATCTACCCGATAAGTTAGATGTAATTGATCTCTCATCAGATGGTCTATTAGGTATTTCCGATGTGATCAAAATTTTTCAGAATATTTCTGTATCAGAAAATGAGAAATAATATTTTTATTTGATAACATAACATTAATTAAATGAAAAAGGAGTAAACTAGTTGAGAATACATCAAAAACATGGCAATTTGTTCAACCTGTTACTTCTCATACTTCCCAACTTGATTACGCTTAGGTGATTTCCGGAAAAGAATTTACCAAGATCGAATTCCCCCTTGAGGGGGGTTAGGGGGGTTAGGGGTGGGTTTTTGAGTTTGTACCATTAATACGCCCCCCACCCTTAGCCCCCCTCAAGGGGGGAATTAAGACTTTGGTAAATTCTTTTTCGGAAATCACCTTAACCCTTTGTAAATTTTAAAAGGAGAAATATGGCATGCTAAAAAATATTCGTAATATATGTATATGTTTAATTGTTGTAATTAATTTTATTACTATAATATTTATAAAAAGCATTTCATGGGCCCAGAATGAACCACCCGTGGAAGGCTTAGAACCCATTTTTATAGAATCTTTTGACGGAAACTTAAACGATAATTGGATACTCCATTCTAATGATAGCAAACTCAACTGGATAAAAACGAATAAAAAATTTGATATAAGCAATCCAAGCTCAAGTTATTCTGCAAAAGGAATTCCTGACCCTCCTACAGACATACCAATTAAAGGATATCCCCCTAATGTTATAAATTGGATGGTTTATAAAAACCCAATTGATCTTAGCAATACAACAGAGGCTGAAATTCTTTTTTCATACTATCCAGATTTTGATCAAAGTGCTCGCCTTGGTTTATGCGTTGGAATTTCGTCTGAACCTGAGAATTTAAATAATTGTAAGTGGTATAATCAATCTTCAAATATGTGGCAATATGTAAAATTTGACCTGGCAGAGTTTGTTTCCAATAAAAGTACAATTCATATTGGTTGGGTTTTTGAGACTGGTAATGGAGATCAAGAAAAATCTGGCGTTTATGTTGATGAAATTCAAATTTTGACAGCAAAACAGGCTGATCAAACCCCTCCCCAAGATTCTGGATGGAAGCCTATTTACAGGGAATTTTTTGGTTCAGTTGATATAAGTACTCAACCTGGATGGACATTGCTCACAAATCAAACAGATATCAATTGGAGCATTTCTGAGTTACATTATGATCACTCAGATCCTGGTGAACCAAAATCAGCATCTGCCATTCCTTCACCACATAAAGGTTATCCTGGTGATCTGGAAAACTGGATGATTTTTGGTCCACTTAATTTAAAAGATCAAAAGAGCATAGAAATTTTTTTCAGCTATTATATTGATACTAATAGTACAGATCGACTTGGTTTTGTAGTTGGAAATGGTAACTCTAAGGAAAATTTTCTACCTGAAAATATAGTATGGCTAACATCCACTGATGGTAAATGGAAAAATAAATATCAAGAACTTAGCCTTCATGCTGGTATGGAAGGAGTTTTTATTGGATGGGTTTTTAGAAGCAAATCAGGTTCATTAGATAAAAGAGGCGTTTTTGTTGATCGTATTGAAGTAGTTGCAACAGATCAACAAGTTCCACCAATGTTTGATCACACTGACGATTTTGTGCAGTGGGAAAACATTTATTCAGAAGCATTTGATAATGAAAATCTTTATGAAGATCCCAAATGGTTTTCTTTAAAAGAACAGGGAGATATTGAATGGCTGATTTCTGATAAAATATGGGAACCTGTAAACCCTGAATCATTGAAATCTGTTGCAATTACATCTTTAGAAAATGGATATCCCAAAGATATAAAAACCTGGATGATTTATGGACCTCTTGATTTAAGCAATATGGCATATGCAGATGCAAAATTCAGCATATTGTTTGATCTTGAAGGCAGTCCTGAAAATCCCATAGAAAACAATGATAGAGCTGCTTTTTTTGCAACATCAACGAATTCCATCGCTGAAATCCCTAATAAATTCCAGAATATTCCCAAGATAGTATGGTGGACAGGAAGTTCTGGAAATAGATGGCATGTTTTTCATGCTGATTTAACTCCTCTTGCTGGCCAATCAAATGTATATTTAGCATGGTATTTTGAAAGTCATATTGGATCTGATTCAAAACAGGGCATATTTGTAGATGAACTTGAAATCAAAGGACAAAACAAAGATACTGAAATTCCTAAAATTGATTTTAAGGATACAGGATTACGTGTTCAAAACGGTAATTTTAGCGATAATAGCTTGCTCAACTGGAGCTTAAAAGATCATGGCCCTGGTGATGGACAAATTAATTTGAGAGAACGAAAAGGTGATTATTTTCCTGAAATTTCGGGTAATCAAATTTTTTATCAAATGGTCCTTATATCTTCGGAAATCAGTGATATATTAATATCTTTTTCATATGCTGTTACTACAACTGAAACACAGCGTGGCAATGATAACTTTTGCATAGCACTTACTTCAGAAAATGATACAGATAATATCCTTATTGATTTAGGATGCTGGGATGTTGTGGATTTTCCAGATTACGCGAAAACTGAAGATGAAGGTCTTATTTGGGATAAATATGAAAAAGGCCTTACTGATGAACAAATAGAAACCATTACCGCTTCAAATGAAAATCAGGTTGCATTTGTTATTAAGCTTACACAAGATGAAAGCGATACTGGAAAAAGTATACTATTTTTAGATAATGTAAATGTCTATGCAACTGGATATTCACGTAGAAGTACAGATGATACAACACAAATATTTGCAAGCCAGCGAGATCCAGGTGAACCAAATGACAGTTTTAATCGAGCAACTTTACTGGAATGTGGTGAAACATTTAGTGGCGTATTTGGAGATGTTGGTGGTGGTTTTGATGTTGATTATTATCAATTGTCTGATGTTCCAACAGGTGAAATTGAAATTGATATTGAAGCAAAAACCAAATATCCTCCATCTGCCTCAGATAGTAGGCTTGAGCTCTTTGATGATTCTTTTACCCTTATTACTAAAAATGATGATGATGGCATCACTCTTGATCCAAATATTATATTTGACAATTCTGTTGAGAATGCAACCTATTACATTGGAGTAAAAAATAACCACGGAGGTGGACCACACTTTTTTTATGATTTGACGGTTAGTTGCAATGAATCTACTGAAAGTAAAAAAGTTTCTTCTTACACAACTTCAAAAAAAGTAACTAGAAAAAAATTGAAATCATTAACAACACTTCAAGGAGATATAAATGGAGACAATGAAGTGGATATTATGGATGCGATTATTGGACTTAAAATAGTAGCAGATTTTGAAGTTTTACCAACCTTAAGTGCTGACATTGATGGTGACATGGCAATTGATTTAAAAGATGTGCTTTTTGCTTTTGAAATAACTGCAGGACTTAGAGAGGTTATAATTAATGAAGACAATTCTGAAACAACCTGGACTATGATATTGTTCTTAAATGCTGAAGATCAAAGCTGTGTCAATCTTGGGGTGGAAACAACTTGCTGGGATCAAATTTATAAAAAATCTATTCAGAAAATTGAAGACTATATAGGAGAAAAGAAAGACTTTCTAACAGTTATTGCTTTAATTGATGGTCCTAATTTTGATGGTATTGAAAGTGATGTCACTCGTTATGTGATTCAACCCGAAGGTAATTATAAAGAAGGTGAAAATATTTTTTACCTGGATGAAATCAATATGGGAGATCCAGATGATTTTACTGATTTTGTACAATGGAGTATGATTAATTATCCAGCAGATTATTATTATGTTGCAATTCATGATCATGGTCACGGTATATTTGGCTTATCATGGGATCATAATGACGAAGATGGAAGTATTGATGACTATTTAACACCACCTGAACTCCGTTCTGCACTTAAGGAGATCACCAGTAATGGAGAAAACAAGATTGATATTTTTGAATACCAGGCGTGCCTTATGGGACTTCTTGAAAATGCCTACGACATTAGAGAATACGTTGAATATATTAGCTTTTTCCAACCAATCAGTTGGTCAAGCTACAATTATCCAGAATATTTTAAAGAAATGGAGCAGGGAGATGATCCTTTGACAGTTGGAAAACGAACTATTCAAAACTATCCTGTAACTGGCGATAGCTTTCCTTATGCTTTTTCATTAATAGACACAGGAGAGCTTGAAACGCTTCGTGAAAAACTTGATGATTTTGCTGAGGTATTAATGACATCAAGCAGCAGTGAAATAATGGCTGCAAGAAATGAATCACAGGCTTTTAATGGCAATATCAACAAAGGAGACCCAACGCAGGATGTCATTGGATATATTGATTTATGGTATTTAGCTGACAGAGTATCATCAAGAGGTATTGCAGTTTCTGAAGTTGAATCATTGAAAGCAGCTATTGAAAAAGCCGTTTTGGAGACCAAAGCTACATTAAAAGGTGGAGATCCTTTATGGGATTACAGTAATTTTCATGGTCTTTCAATTCTGTATCCCATGGGCAATTTTAGCTTTTTAACTGACTATGTACAAAACTATCAAATGGGTGAAGATGGAAAATGGGATGACTTTCTTTCACAAAAAGCTTTTACATCAAGAAAACGTGATAATTCAAATGATAGCAGAATCATGAATATACCTGAAATTTTAGAAGAAGCTTTATGGATAAATGAATAAAAAGTTTACGGCAAGAAAATAAACGAAAAGAAAAAAATAAAAATCAGTCGGGTGCAACACAAAAAAATTGCACTATTTTCTTAGCCCTGAAAGGGCGTAACATACCAGCCCAGGGCAGCGCCCTGGGAAAATATAAAAAAGAATTTTTAGCCCTGTAAGGGCGTTACATAAATGGACTTCCTTTTACAGATTTAGTCATAAAGATTTTGGCAAGGCGCCAGATCAAAATTATCCGCAGGCGTACAATAGTACGTTGAGGACGAATTTTTATCTGGGAACGAAGTCCAAAATCTTTATGACTAAATCTGTATTATTGTTATTTTATGTTATGCCCTTTCAGGGCTCAAAACTTTGAAATGTTCTGACCCAGGGCGTTCCCCTGCGTTGCCCTGGGCTGGTATGTTACGCCCTTTCAGGGCTAAGAAATGGACTCAAATCATTAAATGAAATAAAGTGCAACTTTCTTGTGTTGCACCCAAATCAGTCTTGACTTTCAGGGCACTTCACATATTTGATCAGAACAGTTTTGTTTAATTGAACAGATTTAAATATATTCTTCATAATAACATATCTATTCAAAAATTAGAAATTTAAATATTTCAATTCAAAATAAATTAATAAATATATTACGAACTAGAATACGCCCAACTTACGCCCTAATCTAAAGATTTGGGCGTAAGTTCGAGGGCGAACATAAGATTCGACCTTACAAATGCGGTATTGGCGAAATTGAACTTTTTTCTAACCTGTCCATAAGCCCTAACTAAAGAAATATCTTATTTTTTTGACTGAAATGATAATTGAAGAAATTGTTGTCATTATCAATAGAAACCAGATGATCAACTCAGCCAGGGATTGTGTTTTGTATACAGCCGTACCAATGTTGCCAATTATCATCCATTGAATACAATAGCTAATCGTGACATTCCGACCTAACTACTTGAAATATATGAGAAAAGAAGAGACCCCGCATTGTTCATCTAATATTTTTAAAAATGCCAACCATAAAAAAAGAAGAAGTATAATCCATAAAAATTCCTTGTATCCATGGTGATAATAAATTGATAGGTCAATCATTGAAGAGACGAAAAAATATCCAGAACCAATCATCAATGAAAGTAAGAGAAGGAAGCCAACCCCTTTTAATCGTTCGGAAATAATCGTTTCAGCTTGAAATTTGTTTTGCATTAAGGCGACAGCATAGCCCATCATTGGATATGCTAACCAGGGAAACAAAGGAAAATATGACCATTTGTAATCTCCTCCAATATATGCAAAAAAATATTTGAAACCAGAATCAACAGTACAAATTCTTGAAAAAGTTGGTTCAACTAAAACGATGAGGCAGGCCGTGATGATATAAAAGATATACATATTTCGAAATACAACACGAGTGATTGAAATTGCAAAAGCACTAAATCCAGCAGTAAATAGTATATCAACGCCAAATAAAAATTCCCATGGGTTGACTTTAATAGTGCCTTTAAGAAACAAAAGAAAAAGATGAAAATTAAGCCCAATATTAAGAATGAATGCAAGTATTAGTAATTTAATGCCACGAATCATTAATACTGAGTTTGATACTTCTTTTTTGGAAACCAGGTAACCAAAAACACTTAAAAATATGGGAGCAACTAAAGGCCCCCCTAAAAACATTAATATTTTACCAATCGCACTTTTAAGAACTTCTGGAAGTGCAAACAATTCCATCAAATGTACTTGAACCATCAGCACCACAGCAATACCTTTTGCCAAGTCAAGTACATGATCTCTCTTAATTAAATAATCAGCTTGATTTTCTTGATTTTTCATTTTTATGCAAAAATTATGTTTTG
>Ga0272440_1002873_pt1 | contig 13184 bp, 10 predicted proteins | sample SSMMMBAug17_FD_192440 | JGI IMG/M metagenome (GOLD analysis project Ga0272440, IMG submission 192440) | Marine sediment archaeal communities from Little Sippewissett salt marsh, Falmouth, MA, United States - SSM-MMB-Aug17 | ecosystem: Environmental > Aquatic > Marine > Wetlands > Sediment ...
GATGATTTGGGGTCAGTTCGGTATATTCAAGTTTGGGCTGAAAAAAGTGAGTAAGGAAAGCTCGAAAAATAAATTCCCCATTTACTTATGTGCCAGCCCGATGTAGGGGCATAGCCGTCAGGCTAAGGAATGCTCGAAAAATAACATACTCATTTACTTATGTGCCAATAACGTGTAGGGGCGAACCTTGTGTTCGCCCATCGTACATAGGAACGAAAGCGTTATTAGTTCGAGGGCGAACATAAGGTTCGCCCCTACATCGGGCTGGCACATAAGTAAATGGGGAGCTTATTTTTCGAGCATCCTAAGTAAACCTTCTCGTTCCCACGCTCTGCGCTCTGCGTCCTGTGTATTGGGCGACCGAGATACGAGCACAGGGGACGCAGAGCGTCCCATATGCATTCCCACGCAGAGCGTGGGAACGAGTGGGTTTGCGAGTTCGCCTTAACCTGATGGCCATGACAAAAACCGGTATCAAACCTATGAGCAAAACCAATGTAGGGGCGAACCTTGTGTTCGCCCGCCGGACAAAAACCGGTATCAAACCTATGTTCGAAAATGAATTTGAAACGATTGCCTCGGACATAGGTTCACAAACGATTATTGTTCGGAGGGCGAACATAAGGTTCGCCCCTACATTGGTTTCGGACATTGGCTGGATTTCGATTATACGATCTACCCGAAAACTTATGATCGCTTACTTAGGAATACTCGAAAAATAAGTTCCCCATTTACTTATGTGCCAGCCCGATGTAGGGGCGAACCTTATGTTCGCCCTCGAACTAATAACGATTTCGTTCCTATGTACGATGGGCGAACACAAGGTTCGCCCCTACATCGGGCTAGCACATAAGTATATGAGGAATTTATTTTTCGAACATTCCTTACTATTTGAAATGGCAGGTCTTCAACATGGATGCAGGAACGATTTTCTAATTTAACATATATGGAGGTGACAAAAATGTTTGTACCATTAACCCCCCTGGAAGAAACCCGCTCTTATAAAGAACTTGTTGCCATTGGTAAAAAAGAAGGCATAAAGTTAGGTAAGAAAGATGGCAAGAAAGAGGGCAAGAAAGAAGGTGAAGCATTAGCCACACGACGAACCATAGCCAGAATGATCGCAAGAAGATTTAATATCAATATCAGGCGAGTTATTCCAAGAATACGCTCCTTGCCGATTAATGATGTTATTGATCTTGGAGACCAGTTATTTTTGATGAAAACGTTCAGTGAAGCTTTTCAGTGGATTGATGATCGAAAAAAAGAAAACAGTCAATAATCGATTAATAGCTCAAATGGGGAAGTTATTTTCAGATCTTCCCTTATCCAATAGTTATCGAATAAATGCCATCATCAGATGATCTCAATAAAAAAAGGAAAACATTATGCCAGGACCATTTTATGACATTGCGGTTTCAAATCCAAATTATGATAAATCAATATTTGATATCGGATTTCCAGAAAATCCATATGATTGGAAATCACTTCCTGCAACTTTTTCAAATGGAAAATTGTCAATTGCGGGGCATCCAGTTATGGAAGATTGGGAAAGACCCTATATGAAAGCACTTGCAAATGTAGCAACATTAAATGGCGGCACTGTGCTTGAAATCGGTTTTGGTTTGGGACTCTCAGCTTCTTATATTCAAGAAAAAAATATTGAAAAGCATATCATTATTGAAGCAAACAGCACAGTTTTTGAAAAAGTTAGACAATTTGCCCAAAATGCCAGAATTGCAACAGCGCCTGTTTTGGGATTCTGGCAAGAAAAAATAACATCATTTTCTGATGAAAGTCTTGATGGTATCTTATTTGATGCATACGCATTAAGTGAAGAAGAATTTGAATGCCATTTTCCTTTTTTTAAACATGCATATCGAATCCTTAAAAAAAATGGAATTTTTACATATTATTCATCTGAGGTGGAGAACTTTTCTCCTTTTCATTTAGAATATCTGCAATCAGCAGGCTTCAAAAATATTGAAAAAGAAGTGTGCCAGGTGTCACCGCCAAAAGATTGCCTTTATTGGAATAGTAAAACGATTATGGTTCCAATTATAAGAAAGTGAATCTAAAACAATAAATATTGTGAAAATGAACCAAAAGGAAAAGAATCTGGCACGATGTTTTGTTTGTATTGTAATCAAAATATCAATACGATTTCATTTATCATAGCCAAACAAAAAAATTGACTTTTTTCTTCCCGAAATCTTATGATCGCCTACTTAAAAATATTGAGGATTGCGGCTTGCATTTCAATGCCAATTCATCTAATACTGATATACAAATTTTGCGATCATAAGCCTTTTTAATTCATAAGTTAAAAACTCTGGATGCACAGGGTCTAGAATATTTTGCCCGATGAACTGGCACTGTATGTTCTCTGATAGTTTATAATTCAAACGAACATCAGCTTTAACATAAGTTGGGATTTCATATGTACTGAGCGCTTCAACATATTTTATAGACGTATCAAATTGTAACCAGTCAGTAATATCCATTTTTGAAAAGCAGGTAACCATATTGCGGGGACAATTCCCCTCATCATTTTTTTCTGTTGTTGACGACTTGTTATCCAGTTGATGAAGGTTCAAGCGAATAAATGACCAGGAATTTGTTAATGTCCATTTGTTAAGATATCGTGTATTTTTTATGACATCCCAATTCAAAACAAACTCAAATCCATACGTTTCAGCATTCATTTGATTATCAGGAATGATGACAAATCCATCTTCACTGGCCATTCTTCTCAACTTATCATATACATTATAATATGCTGAAATATCAATTTGAACGTTTTTTATGGCCTCGGTTCTATATCCAAATTCATAAGCGGTCATTTCTTCACTGTCAAGATCAGGATTTCCTTTTTTCCACGATAATGGAGTTATCATATTGGCATTTAAATCAATTCTTGCTGGTGTTCTTACAGCTTTTGATATTGACGCCCACACGGCATGTCCATTTATGGGTAGCCACAGCATTTTAATACCCGGCTGTTTTTCAAAACCAGTAAATTCATTGTATTCCAGTTTTGATCCCATTGTGATAATGAAAGAATCAGGAACAAGTGACCATTTATGCTGAATAAAACCAGATGTAATACTACGCGACCAGGATAATCTGTCAAAAGTAAAGATACGATCCGGGTTCACTCGATCACTAATATAGCGATATCCCACTCCCCAGGTGAGCCTATTGTATGGATTGATATAATATATATGCTGGAAATCTATGTCACACCGATCTTCTTTTTCAACCTCATACAACAATGTATTTCTAACCATATGATCAAAATATGCGGTTAATTGCATGCTAGAATTGTTTTCAAACTTTTTTTCAATTTTACTCATAACATAACTTTCACGAAAGCGTGCATCATGATAATAAATAATTAAATCTTCCATAATATTTTCTTCAACAAGACTGGCTTCAAGCGATATAATGGTGTCAGAATGGTCCCAGTCAAATCGGAATCCGCCGCGAACAGATTGCCAGTTATACTGATCTGCAAAACCAGAAGCGCTTCCAACATGCTTTTCCTTTTTAAAGGCCTTCATCCATATTTTGTAATACCTGTTAGAATCGAGAGAACCACCATATCTTAAATTTGTTTCAACATGGTTGGATGAAGCATTATATGACACAAGCATCCCCTGTGTGTCTTGAACTTTTTTTGAAATAATATTAATCACACCATTTACCGCATTCGCCCCCCATATGGTGCCGCCTGGACCTCGAATGATTTCAATTGAATCAATATCTTCGATAATTGTATCAACATAATTCCAAAAAACGCCGCTGAAAATGGGTGTATAAAGCGTCCGGCCATCCATTAATACAAGTAAGTTATTTACCAACTCTTTGGTAAATCCTCTGACAGCAACAGACCAGTCTGATGTATTGAACTGTGCTACATTTATTCCAGGGGAATATCTCAAAATATCCGGAATGGTTAACGCGCCAGACCGAAGCATATCCTCAGAATTTATTTTGTAAACAGCGGCAGGTATCTGAAAAAGTTTTTCTGGATATTTGTTGACCGAAAACACCAATGTTTCCGCATGAAGCCATTCAAATTCATCTTCTAATTCTTCATCTAAGATATGAAATTCCGATGGGTAATTATCCTGGATTAAATCACTTGCTTGACAAGGAGCATATTGTATGAGTATCAAAATAAAAACATACAATATGAAACGTTTAATATCTATTATACTGTAATTCATTTTTTTTTCCTGCAAAGAATACTTGGGAATACTCTGAAAATAACATCCCCATTATTGATATTGTTCGTTTTGAGGTAATTGTACTGTAGAGACGTAGCATGCTACGTCTCTACACGACCTTAGGAAAACTCGAAAAATAAGTTCCCCATTTACTTATGTGCCAGCCCGATGTAGGGGCGAACCTTGTGTTCGCCCTCGAACTAATACCGCTTTCGTTCCTATGTACGATGGGCGAACATAAGGTTCGCCCCTACACGTTCTTGGCACATAAGTAAATGAGGAATTTATTTTTCGAGCATTCCTTATTTTCTTGTACGATCAAGAAAAATGAGCATGTTATTTTCCGAGCATTCCTTAGGAATGCTTGAATAATAAGTTCCTCATTTTCTTATTTACAAGTCCAATGTAGGGGCGAACCTTGTGTTCGCCCATCGTACATAGGAACGAATGCGTTATTCGTTCGAGGGCGAACATAAGGTTCGCCCCTACATCGGGCTGGCAAATAAGAAAATGAGGAACTTATTTTTCGAGAATTCCTTATTGTTTTTTATTAGAATAGGTTTGCAACTACATAGCGCTAAAGCAGTATGTGCCTGATTTTTATTAGATATTATATTTAACCGATTTTATCAATACAAATCTTGGAAAGATTGCAAAAAATGAGCAATGCCCTGAAAAAATTAAAAAAAATTCTTAAAGATATTACATATTCGATATTTATAGTTATTTCAGAAAATTAATATAATGCCACTGCTAACAGTCCTCTGGGTACAAGAATACCTTTCGCATCGGAACGAAATGGCAGTAACGATACTACGAAAATCCATATTTGAATAATTATAACATGTTATTTATTCCACTTAAAAACATTTGAATTTCGTCTTGACAAGAATGTTGTATTACGATTTAATTAAGAATTATTAACTTTAACCCAAAAAAAATAAATGGAGAATTGCAATGAGAAAATCACTCTTTTTGGCAGCCCTATTGTTTGTAGGGATTTTCAATGGACAAAGCTTTGCAATTGATGTGAATCAGATTCATGTTTGCAAAGATGTTATCGATTTAGCGCCCATAGAAGTGGATTCCAGCTTTGATGCTTATGTGGGGAAATTGTATTGTTTTACAAAAATTGTCAATGTTGAGGCACCACCAACACAAATATACCATGTGTGGTTTTATGAAAATGCTGAAATTGCACGCGTGCCTTTAGATATTGGAGGGACTCAATGGCGAACTTACAGCTCAAAAATGATTTCACCATCCATGGTGGGTAATTGGCAGGTTCTGGTTTTAGGCCCGGATGAAAACATTATTGAAAGTGTCGAGTTTATTGTTGGCAATTAATAAAATCATAATTATTATGGGGATATGGGCAGCAATTGTATGTCAAATTGCTTATATCTCCCCTGCTTTTTGTGAAACAGAAGGGATAAAGCAAGATCAATCGCCTTCAACTTTTTTTGTACGCTTTTATCAACGTTTTATATCTGTGTTTGATGGAAACAAATGCCCCATGTTTCCATCATGTTCGCATTACAGTTTGCAATGTTTAAAAAAACATGGATTTTTCATTGGATGGATCATGACCTGTGATCGACTGTTGCATGAACCGGATGAAATGCACATTGCCCCAATTGTTGTAATTAATGGTACCCCCCTCGCATATGATCCGGTTCAGGCAAATGATCAATGGTGGTTCGAAAACAATCGACCCAAACAAGATCCATAGTTGATTAATTTTTTTGCGTATTCTTAAATTCCATCTTCATGAATGACTTTTTTCCAAAAAGTTTACCAGGATGTGGCTAAATGCCCAAACAAAACTTAAGACCATAAATGCGTCTAATAAATAGGAGAATTAAGTATGCCTGTTTTGAATATAATAAAATTATTAGGCTCAGTATTGGATGCTTCAAGATTTATTCCACCCAATCATATTTTTTCTATTTTGGGATCACCAAAGCAATTGATCCCGCCTTATCATCCTTATTCTGAGTATACGTTTTTCGATCCTACAGAATTCACACGAATTGTGCGCTATTTAGAAGAAATTTCATTGCTTCCAATCCCCATTCCATATCATTATATCAATTGGCTGCCTATACCGGAAACATTATTTTTAAAAGAAACACATGTTTTTAGCTATCCAGAAAATGTACAGGCAGGTGATGACAACTATCCTGATGAGGCCTGGTTTTTTATCAATGGCATTGCGACCACCACAGATATGGCAAAAATGAATTGCAAATATTTGAAAGCGCTGTTTCATCGACGTATCGTAGGGATTCAGAACCCTACAGACAGTATTCTTGTTGACCTTCTTGAATGTGCAGTTGGAAAAAGGTGGAAACGCAGTATGAGCCCGGCTCAAAAAGCCCTCTCTCCCATATCCAATGCATTGAATGATCCAAAGATCAAGCGGGTCATATTAATCGGTCATTCTCAAGGAACAATTATTTCGGCCAATATCTTAAGATCACTGGTCGATGACAGCGGTCAAACATATGTCAAACCTTTTGAAAATATGAAAAAACTGGAGATATATTTATTTGCGAACTGTGCAGACAATCTGACTTATATTCCGGATATGAAAACAAAAACCGGCCATCCGGTGCCATATATTGAAAACTTTGCCAATGAAAATGATCTTGTTGCCCGATTGGGAATGTTGTCTCCAAGAAAAGAATTGTGGGATATCCGCATTGATGGCGATATGTATGTACGAAAAGATGCATGGGGACATTTAATGAATGCCCATTATTTAAATGGCTTTGATACCAGCAGGTCAGACTATGCGCCATTTCGTTCATTAACAAAAAATGGTGCCACCCCCAGACTTTTTAGCTACCTGGATGGCAACACACCATTGTCCTATTAGAATATCAGGAGATCATATGAATTTTACACCCGCTTGCCTGCATGAATTATTCTGTCAACAAGTCCAAAAAACGCCTGATGCTCTTGCTGTTGCTGATTTATCCCGACCATTAACTTATGAAAATCTGGATCGTCAGACAGATATACTTGCTTTGTATTTAAAGAATAAAAATGTCGGTTGCAATACAACAGTTGCCATATTTATGGACAAAAGTGTGGAATTTGTGATTGCCCTGATATCAATTCTCAAAGCAGGCGCAGCCTATTTACCTTTGGATATGGCATATCCTGACCGCCTGATTGAACATATTGTAAAAGAAACACAATCTGTTGTTATTCTGACTCAGAAACATCATGAAAAACGATTACAGAATATCGGCCTCAACGCATACTTCTCTATAACACCCGACCTGAATGTCTCTATGAACAATGAGGATATCTATACCTTTCCAGATATGACACTGGATCATCCGGCTTATATTGTATACTCATCCGGTACAACCGGCGAACCTAAAGGGATTGTGTCACCACACAGAGGCGCAGTCCTTTCCTATTACTGGAGGTATCAAATAAAAGATTATGCACCGGGTGAACGTGTGGCCTGCAACATTTTTTTTGTTTGGGAATGCTTGCGTCCCCTTTTAAGAGGCGGTGCATGCTTTGTGATACCTGACAATATCATCTATGACCCCGAACCTTTACTGAATTATCTGGCCAATAATCAAATTACAGAAGTGTTATTTACCCCATCGCTTTTTGAAACCATACTGCTGCTGGCATCTCCAGAACAAATTCATGCAAAATTTGTAACTGTTAATACGATCTGGCTCAATGGCGAGGTGGTTACAGGAAAGTTATTGCACATGGCGCTTGATCTGATGCCAGAATCTATCGCGATGTACAATTTATACAGTATCAGTGAGACCCATGATGTTTCCTTAGAGGATATGCGTCAAACCCGGTTGCCATCATCAAATATCTGTCTGGCAGGCAAACCTATGCCTGATACAAAAATCAAAGTGATGGGTTCACATGGCAATTTTCTTCAAAAAGGGAATCGGGGTGAATTGTATATTGGAGGCGAATGTCTGGCACTGTGCTATCTAAACAAGCCGCATTTAACCCAAGAAAGGTTTGTGACGATTGACAACGAACGTTATTTCAAAACCGGTGATCTGGCAATTCTTCATGAAAATAATGCCCTTGAAATATGTGGTCGATGCGATTTTATGGTCAAAATCAGAGGCTATAGTGTGCATATTGGAATGATCGAAGAGGCATTGTTAACCCATGCTCATGTGAAGGCATGTGCGGTTATTACTGAAGGCGATGAAGGTGAAGATAAGCGATTAATTGCCTATATTGTCCCTGATGATGATTTTTGTTGGACAATTGATCCTGAAACAGCAACATGTCCGGAGTTGACCAGACATCTCAAACCGCATCTGGCACATTTCATGATTCCAGGTGCTTATGTGATTCTGGATCGAATTCCGATCAATCCGGTAAGTGGTAAAGTAGACACCCGATCACTAAAAGCACCCAGGCAATTAAAAACTACTTCTCCTGATATCATTGAATTAAAAGATCCTGAATCCATTGATGAACAACGTGCAATTATGCGGCAGCTTTGGGAATCTGTTCTAAAACTTTCACCGGGAACCATTACCCATCAGGATAATTTCTTTGAATTTGGCGGTCATTCATTACTGGCTGTAAAGCTGCTTCCAATGATCAAACGTATTTATAAAAAGAAAATCCTGGTTAAAGATATTTATGAACATCCCACAGTCGCCCAGTTAATTGACTTTTTCAATAAAGGTCCAACAGATACCACTGTAGCTGTATCCATTAAATCCGATGCTTACCTTGATCCGGCTATTGGGATATCAACAAAAAATCAATTTATACCCATTCATAAGGCCTCTTCAGTATTTCTTACTGGTGCAACAGGATATCTTGGTGCATTTCTTTTGGAAGAGCTTTTACGCAAATTTCCATCAATTAAAGTATACTGCTTAATTCGAACCAGACAAAAAGACATCCAGCAGGCCATGCAGCGTATTCGAAACACTTTGTATAATTATGATCTTTATTCACCAGATATTACCTCTCGAATTGTACCGGTTATCGGGGATCTCACACTTCCGGAATTTGGCCTATCAAAAGTCGATTTTTCAGTCCTTGCTGATGAAATTGATATCATTTTTCATTGTGGATCGTTAGTGAATTATGTGTATTCCTATAAAGTCATGAAACCATCAATTGTTAATGGAACACATGAAATTCTTCGCCTGGCAGGTATGCATCATACAAAGCCAGTCCATTATATATCAACAAATGGGATATTTATTGGAAAGAACAAAAATTGTTGTGAAAATCGCCATATTGATATCTATGCAGATCATTTAATTGGTGGTTATGAGCAGGCCAAATGGGTTGCTGAGAAAATGGTTTGGATGGCAATTGAAAGAGGATTGCCTGTATGTATTTATCGGCCGGGAAATATTGGTCATCATCATAAAACCGGTGCATACAATGCCAATGACTTTCAGACCATGCTCCTCAACACATGTATGCATATTCAATGTGTGCCATCCCCTGTTTCCTGGGGCTTTGAAATGACTCCTGTAGACTTTTTAGTAAAAAGTCTGGTCCGGTTTGCTGAAAATGAAAATCTTCTTGGAAAGGTTTTTAATATTGTAGAAAATAATCCTTTTCCAGTGCAAAGCGTTTTTGATATGCTGCTGGCACATAAAATGGTATCCCGCGCACTGCCATTAACTGAATGGCGAGACATATTACAAACAGCTTTTTCTGATGAAACCGCATCGAAACTGCATGTTTTTGCACAGGCATTTCAAGATCTTGAATATTATCTGGTTGATGAGAACAACTATCATACCAATCAGTTTGAGGATGCGCTTTCAGGCTGTGGTCTTAAACGTTACCAGATGGATAATGATTATTTTGAAATTTTACTGAAACGTTTAAAAGGACAGGGTATTGAATCAACGTAAGAATTTATGTCAATTAATTGTCGATTCACCGAAAAAGATTAAAATGGGACCTTATTTTCCGAGCTTTCCCAAGGAGCGTAATTATCATCCAGCATAAATATCCATTACCTGCAAACGAATTTGCCAGCCTCTTACTTGATTCAATGGCAGAAGGCGTTTTCACATTAGACAGCAATGGCAATATTACAACATGGAATCCATCCATGCAGCGCATTTCTGGCTTTTCTGCTGAGGAAGTTATTGGAAAAAAATGCACAATACTTAAGTTTGACAACTGTTTTGGCAAAAAATGTCCATCAAATATAGATCAATGCGACATTTTTTCACAAGGCGAATTTGATTTGCAAGAATGTCGGCTCAAACACAAAGAAGGCTATTTTGTTCCTGTTTTAAAAAGTGCCCGGGTGGTTATCAATAAACAAAAAAAAGCCATTGGCGTGGTTGAAACGATTACTGATATGACTGAATTAGAAGCCACACGTAAAAAAGCGGAAAATGCATCCATACGCCTGGGCGAAATGTACCGATTTGGCAACATTATTGGCAAGAGTCATGTTATACAGGAAGTTTTTCAGTCGATAAAAGCCGCGGCATCAAGCCATGCCAACATATTTATTTCAGGAGAAAGTGGCACCGGAAAAGAACTGGTTGCAGGTGCCATTCATTATAACAGCGAACGTGCAAACAACCCTTTAACGATTGTCAATTGTGCAGCGCTTTCTGAATCCATCCTGGAAAGTGAATTATTTGGTCATGTAAAAGGCGCTTTTACAGGCGCTGTTCGTGATCGAATCGGTCGTTTTGAAGAAGCCAATGGAGGGACTGTTTTTTTGGATGAAATTGGTGAGATCAGTCCATACATCCAAATTAAACTGTTGCGCGTTATTCAAGAAAGAGAAATTGAACGTGTAGGCGAATCCAAAAAAAGAAAAGTGGATATCCGAATTTTTGCAGCGACACATCGCGATATTTATAGTCTGGTCAACGATGGCATTTTTCGAGAAGATTTGTATTATCGTTTGAAAGTGTTTCCCATCAATGTCCCTCCCTTGAGAAAACGAAAAGAAGATATCCATTTGCTTGTGGATGATTTTATTAAACGTCAAAACAAACAAACCAACAAGAAGATAAAAGGCATTAAGTCAGATGCCATGAGAGTGCTCATGGACTATAATTGGCCTGGTAATGTCAGAGAGTTGAAAAATGCTATCGAACATGCTTTTGTGTTATGCAATAATGCTAAAATTGACATTCAGGACTTACCTGTTGAAATACGTCAAATACCTTCACAAATTCATCCCATACAAAAAAATCAAGTTTCTGCATTAAATCGTCAACTCTCTAAAGAATCTCTCACCGGACTGCTTTATGAATGTCAATGGAATAAAGCCGAAGTCGCTCGACGATTAAGTGTCAGCCGAACTGCTGTTTGGAAGTATATGAAAAAATTTAAGATCCCGCTTCAACAACCAACCAATGTCCGAAACCAATGTAGGAACGAACCTTATGTTCGCCCTCCGAACTAAAACCAAAAACGAACCTAACCTGATGTTTTGTTAGCAATAATATAAGCCCATCCATGATTATGCACAGAACCATGACTCATATCTTCCTCAATGAGCTCAGAATATTCCAAAATATCAAACTGTTTAAACAGAAGCTTAAGCTCAGATGGTTCAAAGTAATGCTTGATCGCTGGGGCGGTTTCACTTATTTTGCAGTTCGTCTGAAATGCACTTTTCCTGTTTTTTTCATATCCTGGGTCATGCGTGGTAAAAACATTGGCATACACGCTACCACCAATTTTTAAGGCATTAAAAACTTTTGCCATCAGCTCCTGTTGCTCTGCCTTATCAAGGTGGTCAAGCAATGTTGCCATGACAACCAAATCGAATGTATCAGTTGGAAATGTAAACGACCTGACATCTTCACAAATTGCAGTAATATTTTTCTTTTTTTCATTACATAAGCTACGTAGTTTTTTTATTCCAACAAAAGAACTGTCAACAGATATTACATTTCTTACATAATCTGATAAGTATAGGGAATATCTTCCTTCACCACAGCCAAGATCTAGCACATTAAAGTCCTGACAATGAAGCTGTTTTATTACTGCTTCAAATTCAGGTCTTATTCCATTTCCATAGTATAATCCCGGTTGATTATAAAAATGATCAAAAAAATGCGTGTTATTCATATTGATGGGATGCCTTATCTTAAAAACACCGATTTTTTGCGATGCGCAACCCTGCGAACTATAATATGCTGTAACGTTCAGGGCGCGTTTCTACATAAATGTTTTGGCATTTTTGTAATATATCAACAAGTATGTTATCTTGTCAAGTTAAACAAAAATCCATGATAACATTGACATAACATTTTTTTTAAGCTATTTTGTTTAAATTCGATGTTCATGTTTTTTCGCAAAACGATAGTATCGCTCGGGGGCGTATGGACATGTTGGGGCAATATGTTTGCCTCAGACCAAAACCGAATGCCAAGCAATGTCCGAAAACAATTTAGGGGCGAGACTTATGTTCGCCCTCCGAACAACTTAGGGGCGAGTCTTATGTTCGCCCTCCGAACAACAATCGTTTGCGAACCTATGTCCGAGGCTAATTTATTTTCGAATATAGGTTTGATACTGTTTTTTGTATGAGGCGGACATAACTTTGTTTTTCCTGGCATATTTTTTGCTTTCTCGTTCCCACGCTCTGCGTGGGAATGCATATTGGACGCTCTGCGTCCAGTACATTGTACTTAGGAATACTCGAAAAATAAGATCCCCATTTACTTATGTGCCAGCCCGATGTAGGGGCGAACCTTATGTTCGCCCTCGAACGAATAACGCTTTCGTTCCTATGTATGATGGGCGAACATAAGATTCGCCCCTACACGTTATTGGCACATAAGTAAATGAGGAATTTATTTTTCGAGGAATACTCGAAAAATAAGTTCCCCATTTACTTATGTGCCAGCCCGATGTAGGGGCGAACCTTGTGTTCGCCCTCGAACGAATAACGCTTTCGTTCCTATGTACGATGGGCGAACA